>Ga0307966_1000050_pt1 | contig 86362 bp, 91 predicted proteins | sample OrgLakmetagen646_FD_203141 | JGI IMG/M metagenome (GOLD analysis project Ga0307966, IMG submission 203141) | Saline water microbial communities from Organic Lake, Antarctica - #646 | ecosystem: Environmental > Aquatic > Non-marine Saline and Alkaline > Saline | place: Antarctica: Organic Lake... | reverse complement strand
CAAGCCTCAAGCTCGAGGCGCTCTGCTGAGGAAAGAAAGCCGGGGCGGATCATGGGCATAGATGAATCGTTCTAAATCCAGCCGTCAAGACATCAAATTCGGCTTCTGCAGGACTCGGAGTATATCCGATATTTTTGGCCGCGCCGCAGGCTGCAATCTATGGCGCAGGCGTGCCGCGTGCGAACACAAGCGATGTCGCGCAGATTGGTCTCGCCGCCGTGTTTGGCGCGGATGCCGCAGCCTACGGTCTGGCCGGGCCTTTGCCCGCCCCACAGCAGGCCGCACGCGAACAGTTGCAGGCCGATGCCCATTGCGATGCACTGCCGCCCGAAATGCTGCCTCTGATGGTGGATATCCAGCGTCTGCGTGACGCTGTTCTGGCCCGCGTGGCACTGGCGGCGCTCGCCCAGACTGGGGGCCCAGTGGTTGTGATCACAGGCAATGGCCATGCACGCGGTGACTGGGGTATGCCTGCGATTATTGAGCGGGTCGCGCCAGACGTGGACATCGACACGCTGGGGCAGGGCGAGGACGGGATCGCGCCGGACGGCACGTTTGATGAGGTCGTACACGCCCCGGCCCCCGAACGCGGTGATCCCTGCGACGCGTTTCGCTAGCACCCACCCTTGTCTTGGGTGCGCCGGAGTCATACCGTTGCCGGACCCAGAAGAGGCCACCATGCTGACATCGAAACGCATATTGCTTATTATCGGCGGCGGCATCGCGGCCTTCAAGGCGTTGGAACTGATCCGGCGCCTGCGCGAGCGCGGCGCGAGTGTCACGCCCGTGCTGACCCGCGCAGGGGCCGAATTCGTCACGCCTCTTTCTGTGTCGGCACTGGCCGGGTCCAAAGTATTTTCCGACCTTTTCGATCTAACGGATGAGGCCGAGATGGGGCACATTCAGTTGAGCCGCAGTGCTGATCTTATCGTCGTCGCGCCCGCCACGGCAGATTTGATGGCCAAGATGGCACAGGGGCAGGCGGGTGACTTAGCCAGCACATTGCTACTGGCGACAGATACGCGCGTTTTAATTGCGCCCGCAATGAATGTGCGCATGTGGCAGCACCCAGCGACACAGCGCAACATCGCCGCCCTGCGCCGTGACGGGATCGGTCTCATTGGCCCCAATGATGGTGACATGGCTTGCGGCGAGCATGGCCCCGGCCGGATGGCCGAACCGCTGGAGATCGTTGCCGCCATCGAGGCGGCGTTCTCAGGCGGTCCGCTGAAGGGGCGCAGAATTCTCGTAACGTCTGGCCCTACGCATGAGCCGATAGACCCAGTGCGCTACATTGCCAACCGGTCCTCGGGGGCGCAGGGCACGGCCATTGCGCGCGCGCTGATCGCCTGTGGCGCTGAGGTGGTGTTCGTCACTGGCCCGACCGAGGTCCCTGCGCCAGACGGCGCCGACGTGCGCCGGGTTCAGACGGCGCAGCAGATGCTTGAGGCGTGCCATGCCGCGCTACCCGTGGATGCCGCGATCTGTGTGGCCGCCGTAGCTGACTGGCGCATCGCGGGCGCCTCCGGGTCCAAGATCAAAAAGGACGCGGGCGGTTTGCCGCAACTGGCGTTCGCAGAAAACCCCGACATTCTGGCCACGATTTCGCAAATGGATGAGGGGCGCCCGGACCTCGTCGTCGGCTTTGCTGCCGAGACTGACGATGTGATCCACAATGCCACGGCCAAGCGGTTGCGCAAGGGGTGCGACTGGATCGTCGCCAATGACGTCAGACCCGAAACGGGCATCATGGGCGGCGACGAGAACGAAGTGGCGTTTATCACTGCTGCCGGCGCCGAGCATTGGCCGCGCGCATCCAAGGCAGATATCGCCGCGCGGCTGGCCGCTCGCGTGGCGGATGCGTTGAACGTACCGAAATAAGTTGCGCGCATCATGCGATTGCGACAAAAAACCGCTAACGCCCTACAGAGCGGCCTGCGCGCATGCAGCACTCTTCTGAGAAATCACCCAAGTCCTACGGCACCGCAGTCATTCTATGCGGCATTTCTGGGGTCTTAGGCGTCCATCACTTTTATCTTGAGGATTGGCTGCATGGGCTGGCCGATGTGGGTCTGGTTATCCTCACCATCGGTTTTGCCGTGCAGGGCTACTCCGGCTTGGCGCTGCTGGTGATCCTGATCGACGGCGTGCACACGCTGATCGTCTTCTATTACCTAATCATCGAAAAATGGCGCGATGGCCAAGGTCGGCCCATTCTTCTTTAACTTTTGATCCGTAGCCTGATGCAAATGGTCCGGCACTGGAAATATGCATGATAAGGACAGTATGTTATGACAGACACGAACGTTATCGTTTCCGTCAGCGACAAGAAATTTGTCCCTGCGGCCCTGCTCTGCTTCTTTCTGGGTAATCTCGGCATCCACCGTTTTTACTTGGGTAAGGTGGGCACGGGTATCTTGATGCTGATTACCTTTGGCAGCCTCGGTATCTGGACCATCATCGATTTTGTCCGTCTCATCATCGGCTCGATGACGGACAAGAACGGCCTGCCGCTCCAGCGATGATACGATGCTATCGAATCCCCCCGGGTCACCTGCGCGGCAGGGATCACAGGGTCGAGGCTTTTGTGATCACACACCAGATTGTGTGATCACAAAAGGTCATATCAGGGCCTGCGGCGTCCAATTTGATGAATTTGCGCTGGGCAAGCACGCTTAATCCGCTAAATCAGTGGCAAGTCATAGCGCAGAGCACTCGTGCTCCGCGCGGCAGCCAAGCAAAGGACAAACGGACATGGCCGATGTGGACCGGGGCAATCGCCCACTTTCACCGCACATTGCGATTTACCGCCCCCAGCTAACCTCTATCACTTCGATCCTGACACGGATCACAGGCAATGCTCTGATCGTTGCGATGTTGTTGGTCGTCTGGTGGCTTGCCGCTGCCGCAGCATCGCCCGAGGCGTTCGGCTGGGCCGATGCTGTGATCACCAGCTGGTTCGGCGATCTTGTCATGCTGCTGTCGCTTTGGGCGGTGTGGTATCACACGCTTGCGGGCATCCGGCATCTGATCTGGGATACCGGATCTATGCTGGATATCGGCCGCGCCGAAATGCTGGGCTGGATCTGCGTCTTTGGGTCGGTCGTGCTGACTATCCTTACCGTCATCATCATCTAAAGAGGCCCAAAATGCGTTATCTGACAGACCGTAAACGCGCCGAGGGGCTGGGATCTGCGAAATCGGGGGTACATCACCACTGGTCAATGATCGTCAGCTCGGTTGCACTTTTGGCGTTGATCCCTTTGTTCATCTTTACCTTTGGCTCCATTCTGGGGTCGGATCACGCGGAAGTGGCCGCGTATTTTGCCCGGCCCTTCCCGGCGATCGTCGCCGCGCTGACATTAGTTGTCGGCGCGAAACATTTCGTCGGTGGTTTTCAGGTGATGATCGAGGACTACATGCATGGCACGCCTCAGAAGGTGGTTCTGATACTGATGACGTGCATCTCATATGCCGCAGTCGCGGTGGGCCTCTTCGCGCTCGCCAGACTTGCCTTTTGAACAGACCGGAGTGACGACGAATGGCCGAATACGAATACGAGACGCATGATTATGACGTCGTGGTCGTGGGTGCTGGCGGTGCCGGCTTACGCGCAACGCTTGGCATGGCCGAGCAGGGATTGCGCACCGCTTGCGTGACGAAGGTGTTTCCAACCCGCTCGCACACTGTCGCAGCGCAGGGCGGTATCGCTGCAAGTCTAAGCAACATGGGCCCCGATCACTGGCAGTGGCACATGTACGACACGGTTAAGGGGTCTGATTGGCTGGGTGACACCGACGCGATGGAATACCTCGCTCGCGAGGCGCCCAAAGCAGTTTACGAGCTGGAGCATTACGGCGTCCCGTTCAGCCGCACCGAAGAGGGTAAAATTTATCAGCGCCCCTTTGGTGGCCACACCACAGAGTTTGGCGAAGGCCCTGCCGTACAGCGCACCTGCGCCGCCGCTGACCGCACTGGCCACGCGATCCTGCACACGCTCTATGGTCAGAGCCTGAAGCAGAAAGCTGAATTCTATATCGAATACTTCGCCATCGATCTGCTGATGTCCGACGATGGCGCCTGCACTGGCGTCGTCTGCTGGAAGCTGGATGACGGTACGATGCACGTTTTCAACGCCAAGACTGTCGTTTTGGCGACGGGTGGATATGGCCGCGCTTACTTCAGCGCCACGTCTGCGCATACCTGCACCGGCGATGGCGGTGGCATGGTGGCGCGCGCTGGCCTGCCCCTGCAGGACATGGAATTTGTGCAGTTTCACCCAACGGGCATCTACGGTGCGGGCTGCCTGATCACAGAAGGCGCGCGCGGCGAGGGCGGGTACCTGTCCAACTCCGAAGGCGAGCGTTTCATGGAGCGCTATGCACCTCAGTACAAAGATCTCGCGCCGCGCGACTATGTGAGCCGCTCGATGACGATGGAGATCCGTGAGGGGCGCGGCGTTGGCAAGGATGCCGATCACATCCACCTGAACCTTTCGCACCTGCCGCCAGAGGCGTTAAATCTGCGCCTGCCCGGCATTTCGGAATCGGCCAAGATTTTCGCAGGAGTCGACGTTACCAAAGAGCCGATCCCGGTTCTGCCCACCGTTCACTATAACATGGGCGGTATCCCGACCAATTATTGGGGCGAAGTGCTGAACCCGACCAAGGATGATCACAAGGCCATCGTGCCCGGCCTAATGGCCGTAGGCGAGGCGGGCTGCGCATCAGTTCATGGGGCAAATCGGCTCGGCTCCAACTCGTTGATCGACCTCGTCGTCTTTGGGCGCGCGGCCGCGATCCGCGCAGGCAAGGCCGTTGATCGTGACGCGGCCATTCCCGCCACTAACAAGGTCGGCGTGAAGAAGGCATTTGACCGCTTCGACACTATCCGCAATGCGAATGGTGGTGCGCCAACCGCCGAGTTGCGCCTGGACATGCAAAAGACAATGCAAGCCGATGCGGCTGTTTTCCGCACGTCCAAGACGATGGCCGAGGGTCTGGAAAAGATGACTTCCATCTCAGCCAAGTTGGACGATCTGCACGTCACCGACCGCAGCCTCGTCTGGAATACCGATCTGATGGAAACGCTTGAACTGACGAACCTTATGCCCAACGCGATGGCGACCATCGCCGGCGCTGAGGCCCGCCACGAAAGCCGCGGCGCCCACGCGCATGAGGATTTCAGCAAGCGCGACGATGAGAAGTGGCGCGTTCACACCATCGCGCGCGTGCATGGCAAGGATGTCGAGCTAAGCTATCGTCCCATCGTCGAGACGCCGCTGACCACCGAGGCTGAGGGCGGCATTTCGATGGACAAGATCGCGCCTAAAGAACGCACGTTCTGATGAAGGCATTCGCGATCTTGGTTTTTGCCGCGCTGACGGCCTGCACGGCGGCCAACGATATGGCTGACGGTTTGGCGCGAGACCAAGCTAAGACAGTCGTTAATGGCTATGTCGCCGATAGATTCCCCGGCCTCAATGCCGCACCGATTACCGATTGCATCATCGACGCCTCTAGTGGGCGTGAGATCCTGCAAATTGCCAGCGGCGCAGTTACCGGGGTGGATGCCGCCCTGGCCGAACAGATTGGCCAGATCGCCCGCCGACCCGAGGCGCTGCAATGCATTGCCCAAAACAGCCTGACCTTGTTGGGTTGAAAGGAGTAAAAGATGGTTCAACTGACCCTTCCGAAGAATAGCCGCATGGTCACGGGCAAGACATGGCCCAAGCCCGAAGGCGCGACTAATGTGCGCAAATTCAGCATTTATCGCTGGTCGCCTGATGATGGTGAGAACCCGCGCGTCGATACGTATTTCGTCGACATGGATGATTGCGGTCCGATGGTTCTGGACGCGCTGATCAAGATCAAGACAGACACCGACCCGTCGCTGGCCTTCCGTCGGTCCTGCCGCGAGGGGATCTGTGGTAGCTGCTCGATGAATGTTGGCGGCATCAATACGCTGGCCTGCATCTATGGCATGGACGAGGTGAAGGGCGACGTGAAGATCTATCCGCTGCCGCACCAGCCGGTCTTGCGCGATCTGATCACTGACCTTAGCCATTTCTATGCACAGCACGCGTCGATTAAGCCTTGGCTGGAGACTGAGACAAACGCCCCGGCAAAAGAGTGGAAGCAGTCTATCGAGGACCGCGAAAAACTGGACGGTCTTTATGAGTGCGTAATGTGTGCTTGCTGCTCGACTGCGTGTCCCAGCTATTGGTGGAATGGCGACAAATACCTCGGACCAGCAACATTGCTGCACGCCTACCGGTGGATCGTTGATTCGCGCGATGAAAGTACCGGTCAGCGTCTGGATGACCTTGAGGATCCGTTCAAACTGTATCGCTGCCATACGATCATGAACTGCACCAAGACATGCCCCAAGGGTTTGAACCCGGCGAAGGCAATCGCGAACATCAAGAAGATGATGGTCGAGCGCGCAGTTTGATCCCAAAGTGACGTAAGCAGCATAGCAGGCCGCATCGCGGCCTGCTTTTGTCTTTTCACGGCCCACTGTCTTCTGCCAGATTCTCAGCACGCCTCTGTTGACTGTCGGGAAAATTAGTTAAACAGTGGGAAATTAATGTGAGGAGTCGTCATGGGCGCGGATCAAGGTAGTGGTGTATGGAAATCCGGTCGCGGCAAAGGCCGCGTTACGCCCAAAGGGCGCCAACTGGACGATTCCGCATGGGATGATGTGCGCGGCCTTTTGGCGGGCTGCACCATCCGGCGAGATCATCTGATCGAGTATCTGCACCTAATTCAGGATAAATTTGGCCACCTTTCTGCCGCCCATCTGCGCGCGCTGGCCGAAGAAATGCGCATCGGCATGGCCGAAATCTATGAAGTCGCGACCTTCTACGCCCATTTTGACGTGGTAAAGGAGGGCGAGGCGAGGCCGCCTGCGCTGACCATCCGTGTTTGCGATTCGCTTAGCTGCGAGTTGGCGGGCGCACAGGAATTGAAATCTGCACTGGAAAAGGGGTTGGACCCCGCCGAAGTGCGCGTGCTGCGCGCGCCTTGCATGGGCCGCTGCGATACCGCCCCGGTGCTGGAGCTGGGCCACGCCCATATCGATCATGCAACGCCGGAAAAGGTGAACGCGGCCATTGCGTCTGGCCACATCCATCCGACGATCCCTGACTATGAGGCGCTGGCCGCCTATCGCGCGAATGGCGGCTATGACGTGCTGGCGGATCTGCGCGAGAGCGGCGATTTTGACGCGGTTCAGCAGAAATTGCTGGATGCAGGCTTGCGTGGCCTTGGTGGTGCAGGCTTTCCGTCGGGCCGCAAATGGGGATTTGTGCGATCCGAAGCTGGCCCCCGCTATCTGGCCGTCAACGGTGATGAGGGCGAGCCCGGCACATTCAAGGACCGCTATTATCTGGAGCGCGCGCCGCATCTTTTCCTTGAAGGGATGCTGATCGCCGCTTGGGCCGTAGAGGCGGAAACCTGCTACATCTACATGCGCGATGAATATCCCGCCGTATTGGAAATCCTCGCCCGCGAGATTGCGGCGCTGGAGGCTGCGGGCATCGCGCCCGAGGGCTACATCGAGCTGCGACGTGGCGCGGGCGCCTATATCTGCGGCGAAGAAAGCGCGATGATCGAGAGCATCGAGGGCAAGCGTGGCCTGCCGCGTCATCGCCCGCCCTTTGTGGCGCAGGTGGGCCTTTTTGGTCGCCCGACGCTGGTTAATAACATCGAGACGCTGCACTGGGTCGCGCGTATTCTGCGCGAGGGCGGCGAGATTTTGTCGGACCACGAGCATAACGACCGCAAGGGTCTGCGCAGCTACTCCATATCTGGCCGGGTCAAGAACCCCGGTGTCTACCTGCTTTATGCCGGCTCAACGATCACCGACATCATTAAGGCGGCAGGTGGTCTGCCGGATGGTCATACCTTCAAGGCGTATCAGCCCGGCGGCCCATCCTCGGGCCTCTTGCCAGCGTCGATGCACGACATCCCGCTCGATTTCGACACGTTGCAACCGTACGGCACATTCATCGGCTCTGCGGCTGTCGTCGTGCTCAGTGATAAGGACAGCGCTCGCGCTGCCGCGCTGAACATGCTCCGTTTCTTCGAAGATGAAAGCTGTGGGCAATGCACCCCATGCCGAGTTGGCTGCGAAAAAGCGGTTAAGCTGATGCAGGCCGACACGTGGGATCAGCCGCTGCTGGATGAGTTGTGCACCGCTATGGCCGACGCGTCCATCTGCGGTCTGGGGCAGGCAGCGCCCAATCCGATACGGTCCACGATGAAGTATTTCCCGGAGGAAATCTGATGTCTGAGACGCAAGTAGAGACAGTTACGTTCACGCTGGATGGTGCAAACGTCACTGCCCCCAAAGGCCAGACCATCTGGGAAATCAGCCATGGCCGTGGCCTGATCATCCCAAACCTATGTCACAAGCCGCAGCCGGGTTATCGCCCCGATGGCAACTGCCGTGCCTGCATGGTTGAGGTCGAGGGCGAGCGTAATCTGATCGCATCGTGTATCCGCGAAGCGACTGACGGCATGGTCGTGAAAACGGACACTGCCCGCGCTAAGCAAGCCCGCAAACTGGTGATTGAGATGCTGATTGCCGACCAGCCAAAGCAGGAGGTTGCACACGACAAATCCAGCCATCTTTGGGACATGGCCGAGCTTCAGGGCGTCGAGACAAGCCGCTTTCCCAAAATGGAAAAGATGCGCATTCCGCTGCTGGACGATAGCCACGTCGCGATGAGCGTTAACCTTGATGCATGTATCCAATGCGGCCTTTGCGTGCGCGCCTGCCGCGAGGTTCAGGTGAACGATGTGATCGGCATGGCCGGACGTGGGCATGACAGCTATCCGGTGTTCGATTTCGACGATCCGATGGGCGACAGCACTTGTGTGGCCTGCGGCGAATGTGTGCAGGCTTGCCCCACGGGCGCGCTGATGCCGGCGACTGTGGTGGACGCCAATCAGGTTGGCGACAGTGCCGATTTCGATAGCGAAACCAAGAGTATCTGTCCTTTCTGCGGCGTCGGATGCCAGATTTCGTTGAAGGTCAAGGACGGCAAGGTCAAGTATGTTGAGGGCTTGAATGGCCCTGCCAATGAGGGGCGGCTGTGCGTCAAGGGCCGCTTTGGCTTTGACTACATTCACCATTCCCACCGCCTGACCAAGCCGCTGATCCGCCGCGACGACGCCCCCGCCAAGGGGCTGAATGTCGATCCCGGCAATTGGCAGACACATTTCCGCGAGGCCGAGTGGGACGAGGCGCTGGATCTCGCCGCGGGTCGGCTCAAGGGTCGCGGCCGCGAAGTTGCGGGCTTTGGCAGTGCCAAATGCACCAATGAGGAGGCGTACCTGTTTCAGAAGCTGATCCGTCAAGGCTTTCTTCACAACAACGTTGATCACTGCACGCGGCTGTGCCACGCGTCGTCGGTTTCGGCGCTGATCGAAAACGTCGGCTCGGGCGCCGTGACGGCGACCTTCAACGAGATCGAAAATGCGGATGTCGCCATCATTATCGGCGCCAACCCAGTTGAAAATCATCCTGTTGCGGCCACTTATTTCAAACAGTTCACCAAGCGTGGCGGTAAGTTGATCGTGATGGACCCGCGCGGACAGGGTATGAAACGCTTTGCTACCCACATGCTGCAATTCCGCCCCGGTGCGGATGTCAGCATGCTGAACGCGATCATGCACACGATCGTTGAGGAAAAGCTGTACGACCAGCAATATATCGACGCATATACCGAGAACTGGGAGGCCGAGAAGGCGCATCTGGCCGACTTTGCGCCCGAAAATATGGAAGGTATCTGCGGCATTCCCGCAGAAACGCTGCGCGAGGTTGCGCGCACGTTTGCCAGTGCGAAATCTGCCATGATCTTCTGGGGGATGGGCGTTTCGCAGCATATCCACGGCACGGATAACGCGCGCTGCCTGATCTCGCTTGCCCTCATGTGCGGCCAGGTCGGTCGCCCCGGCGCGGGCCTGCATCCTCTGCGCGGCCAGAACAATGTTCAGGGCGCGTCCGATGCCGGCCTCGTCCCTATGTTTCTGCCCGACTACCAGAGCGTCACGGACGATGGCGTGCGCAAAGCCTTTTCCGAGGTTTGGGACAGCGGCGATTTCAGCGCTGAAAAGGGCCTGACGGTGACCGAGATCATGGATGCAGTCCATGACGGCGACATCAAGGCGATGTATATTTTGGGCGAAAATCCGGCTATGTCGGACCCAGACGTTGACCACGCTCGCGATGCGCTAGCGAAGCTGGATATGCTGGTGGTGCAGGATATTTTCCTTACCGAAACAGCGAACTATGCTGATATCATCCTGCCTGCCTCGGCCTTTGCCGAGAAATCAGGGACCGTGACCAATACAAACCGGCAGGTACAGATCGCGCGCCCCGCATTGCCGCCCATCGGCGACGCGCGCGAGGATTGGAAGATCACGGTCGAACTGGCCAACCGTCTTGGCCTGAACTGGCATTATGACAGCCCCGCAGATATATTTGCCGAGATGAAGCTGAACATGCGCAGCTTGGACAATATCACGTGGGAGCGGCTGGAGAATGAGGGCGCGGTGACATACCCATCACTGTCGCCGACGGATCCCGGTCAGGCGATCGTGTTTGGTGACGGATTTCCGCGGCCAGAGGGCCGCGCACGGTTTACACCCGCTAGCGTTATCGCGCCGGATGACGTGCCGGACGACGAGTATCCAATGATCCTGACCACTGGTCGCCAGCTTGAGCATTGGCACACCGGATCAATGACGCGCCGGTCGCGCGTACTGGACACGGTCGAGCCTGAGGCGAATTGCTCGCTGCACCCGTCGACCCTGCGCAAGCTAGGGGTCGAGCCGGGCGAGCATGTGCGTCTGACCACCAAACGTGGCACGATCAGCATCATGGCGCGCGCCGACCGCGCCATATCACCCGATATGGTGTTCCTGCCCTTCGCCTTTGTTGAGGCGGCGGCGAACATTCTGACAAACCCGGCAATCGACCCCTACGGCAAGATCCCTGAATTCAAGTTTTCGGCCGTCAAGGTTGAAGCTGACAACCACGCATCCGTCGCCGCAGAGTGACGCAATTCAACGAGGGAATTCACTAAATGGCCTATAAGAGCGATATCGAAATTGCACGCGCCGCAAAGAAGAAACCGATTCAGGAAGTTGGCGACAAGTTGGGCATCCCGACCGAGCATCTGCTGCCCTATGGCCACGACAAGGCCAAGGTATCGCAGGCGTATATCGACAGCGTTCAGGGCAATAAAAACGGCAAGCTGATCCTTGTCACTGCGATCAATCCGACGCCCGCCGGCGAAGGTAAGACGACCACGACCGTTGGTTTGGGCGACGGTCTGAACCGCATCGGCAAGAAGGCGATGGTGTGTATCCGCGAGGCATCCCTCGGGCCCAACTTTGGCATGAAGGGCGGGGCCGCTGGCGGTGGCTATGCTCAGGTCGTGCCGATGGAGGATATGAACCTGCACTTCACAGGCGACTTCCACGCCATCACATCCGCGCATTCGTTGCTGTCGGCGATGATCGACAACCACATCTATTGGGGCAATGAACTCGACATCGACATCCGCCGTATTGTCTGGCGCCGCGTCGTCGACATGAACGACCGTGCGCTGCGCCAGATCACTGCATCCTTGGGCGGTGTCTCGAACGGCTTTCCGAATGAGACAGGCTTTGACATCACTGTGGCGTCCGAAGTCATGGCGATCCTGTGCCTCGCCAAGAACCTGAAGGATCTGGAAGAGCGCCTGGGATCCATGATCGTGGCGTATCGCCGCGACCGGAGCCCTGTCTTTTGCCGTGATATCGAGGCGCAGGGCGCGATGACGGTACTCTTGAAAGACGCGATGCAGCCGAATCTGGTGCAGACGTTGGAGAATAACCCTGCCTTCGTTCACGGTGGCCCGTTCGCCAACATCGCGCATGGCTGCAACTCGGTTACTGCGACGACGACGGCGCTGAAAATCGCAGATTTTGTTGTGACTGAGGCAGGCTTTGGCGCTGACCTAGGCGCTGAGAAGTTTATGAACATCAAGTGCCGGAAGGCCGGCCTTGCGCCCGATTGCGTCGTGCTGGTGGCAACCGTGCGTGCGATGAAGATGAATGGTGGCGTCGCCAAGGGAGATCTGGGCGACGAGAATGTCGATGCGGTAAACGAAGGCTGTGCTAACCTCGGTCGCCACATCGCCAACCTCAAGTCTTTCGGCGTGCCTGTCGTCGTGGCGATCAACCACTTTGTAAATGACACCGATGCCGAGGTGCAGGCCGTCAAAGACTATGTCAGTGGCCAAGGCAGTGAGGCGATCCTGTCGCGCCACTGGGAGCTGGGCAGCGAAGGCAGCGCCGACTTGGCGACGCGCGTCGCCGAAATTGCTGAAAGCGGCGTGTCGAACTTCAAGCCGATCTACCCCGATGACATGCCACTGTTCGAGAAAATCGAGACGATCGCCAAGAACATCTACCATGCCGATGGTGTCGTAGCTGACAGCAAGATCCGCGATCAGCTGAAGCTATGGGAAGAGCAGGGCTATGGCAAGCTGCCGATCTGCATGGCAAAAACGCAGTATAGCTTTACGACTGACCCCAGCCGCCGCGGCGCGCCCACGGGCCATTCCGTGCCCGTGCGCGAAGTGCGCCTGAGCGCCGGCGCCGGTTTTGTCGTTGTTGTCTGCGGCGAGGTCATGACGATGCCGGGTCTGCCACGCGCCCCTGCGGCCCAGACGATCCGCCTGAACGACGATGGTGAAATCGAAGGCCTGTTCTGAGGGCAGGCGCGGATTACTGGGGGCATCGAGCCCCCGGTAATCCGGTCGCCGCCGTTGGCGGCTCTTGCGCTCCGCGCGGGAGTACTTTGGGAACGATGAAAGCGGGGGCTTTGCCCTTGCGGCATAGAGAAGGAGCCCGCGATGACGGCTCATGTAATTGATGGTAAGGCGTTTGCGGCCACGGTACGTGGCAAGGTCGCCGAGCATGTGAAGAAGCTTAAGGATAATCATGATCTGGTGCCGGGGCTGGCGGTCGTGCTGGTGGGTGAGGATCCTGCCAGTCAGGTTTATGTGCGCTCAAAGGGCAAGCTGACCACGGAAGTCGGTATGAAAAGCGTCGAGCACAAGCTGGATGTGGAGACGTCAGAGACGGATCTGCTAGCCTTGATCGATCAGCTGAATAACGACGAGACCATTCACGGAATACTGGTGCAGCTGCCGTTGCCAAAGCATCTGAATGAGGATCTGGTCATCAATTCCATTGATCCGGCCAAGGATGTCGACGGGTTTCACATCTCGAACGTGGGCCTGTTGGGGACAGGGCAAAAAAGCATGGTGCCCTGCACGCCGCTAGGATGCCTGATGATGCTGCGCGAGCATCATGGATCACTGTCGGGGATGAATGCGGTTGTGATCGGCCGCAGCAATATCGTGGGCAAGCCGATGGCGCAGCTGCTGCTGGGCGATAGCTGCACCGTGACGATTGCGCATTCTCGGACCAAGGACTTAGCGGACGTGGTGCGCCGCGCCGACATCGTCGTGGCGGCAGTGGGCCGCGCCGAAATGGTGCCGGGCGACTGGATCAAGGAGGGTGCCACCGTGATCGACGTGGGCATCAATCGGATCGCAAAGGATGACGGAAAGACACGGCTGGTGGGTGATGTTGATTTTGATAGTTGCGTGGCACGTGCAGGTGCCATCACGCCCGTGCCGGGTGGCGTCGGCCCCATGACGATTGCATGCCTATTGGCCAACACGCTGACGGCGACATGCCGGGTGCACGGACTGGAAGAGCCTGAGGGCCTGACAGCCTAACGCGGCATTGGAACGGCGCGCGCGGCGGTCCCTGTCAGGACCGCCACAGCCTCGGCCCGCATCAGCTGGCTGAGCGGGGCACTGTCGCTGCGCAGGCCGCCGGTGTAGGTGCCGTAGGCGGGCAAAATCACTCGGTCTGTATCGATCAGGAACGCGGAGCGGCTGATACTGCGGCCTCGCGTTTTGACCGACGCCTTTGGGTGGTAGTGGCCCGACAACTCACCACTGGCGCCGGGCTGTGCGATATGGCGGAAGGTGAGCGGCGGGACCGGTAACTCAGCCATATGCGTACCGCCCAGATCGACGGGGCCGGGATCGTGATTGCCCTCAATCCAAACCCATCTGCGGCCTGATTGCAGGGTCGCTATCCAGAGCTTTTCCGTGGTGCTAAGCGCGTCCGCTGCCGCGCTATCGTCAAAGCTGTCACCAAGGCAGATAACCGTCTTGGCGCCAGTGATGCGCAGGTCGGCCTCTAACCGCGTCAGGGTATCGCGTGTATCGTAGGGGGGCAGGGACGCCGTGCCAAGGCGCGCGCGTCGCTCCGACTTCCCCAGATGCAGGTCCGATACGCAAATCAGGTTCTCGTCCGGCCAATAGAGCGCGCCTGTGTGCAGCGCAATGAGGCGGGTGCCTGCGAGGGTGAAGGGGTGTGTGGTCACTGGGCTTATACCGCCTCAAACATCCAGTTCCTCCGCGAACCGGGCATTTTCCTGAATGTACTGAAATCGCAACTCAGGCTTCTTGCCCATCAGGCGCTCTACTAGATCGCCGGTTTCGCCGGGCTCGTCCTCATCGATCGTCACGCGGATCAGCTTGCGTGACTGCACGTTCATCGTGGTTTCCTTCAAGTCCTTGGCGTCCATCTCGCCCAGGCCCTTGAATCGGCTGACGTCTATTTTCCCTTTTCCACCAAGGCCCTTGGCCAGCCATACATCACGCTCAGCCTCATCGATGCAGTAGACGCGGCGCGCCCCCTGGCTCAAGCGGTAGAGCGGGGGACAGGCGAGGTAGAGATGTCCCGCGTCGATCATCGGGCGCATTTGAGTAAAGAAGAACGTCATCAGCAGCGCAGCGATATGCGCGCCGTCGACATCAGCGTCGGTCATGATGATGATCTTGTCATAGCGCAGATCGTCGAGGTTGAATTTAGAGCCAAGGCCAACGCCGAGCGCTTGCGTCAGGTCGCTGATCTCTTGATTGCTGCCCAACTTCGAGCTGGCCGCGCCCAATACGTTAAGGATCTTGCCGCGCAGAGGCAGAAGGGCCTGAATCTTGCGATCGCGTGCCATTTTGGCCGAGCCACCAGCCGAATCCCCCTCGACGATGAAGAGCTCGGTCCCGTCGCGCGTGTTGGACGAGCAGTCCACCAGCTTGCCGGGCAGGCGCAGTTTCTTGGTTGCGGTCTTGCGCTGCGTTTCCTTTTCCTGCCGCCGGCGCAGGCGTTCTTCTGCTCGCAGGACGAGGAAATCAAGGATCGCACCAGCCGATTTCGTATCGGCAGCCAGCCAATTGTCGAAATGGTCGCGCACCGAGTTTTCGATCATACGTTGCGCGTCGACGGTTGCCAGCCGGTCCTTGGTCTGGCCCACGAACTCGGGGTCGCGGATGAAGCAACTGACAAGTGCGCCCGCACCAGTCATCAGATCCTCGCGTGTGATCGTTGCAGCTTTTTTCACGTTTACCAACTCGCCGTAGGCCTTGATCCCCTTAAGGATTGCGGCCCAAAACCCGGCCTCATGCGTGCCGCCCTCGGGGGTCGGGACGGTGTTGCAGTAGGACTGGATGAAGCCGTCGCGCGAAGGCGTCCAGTTGATGGCCCATTCGACCTTGCCGGGCACCTTGAACTTCTCAAAGCTGACGGAGCCGGCGAAGGGCAGATCGGCGTAGGTCGTGGCTCCGCCCAACGCTTCGGTGAGGTAGTCCGATAGGCCGCCGGGAAAGTGAAACTTCGCCTCTTTCGGTGTCTCACCATCGTTGATTTCGGTCTTCCAGCGAATTTCGACACCGGAAAAGAGGTAGGCCTTGGATCGCGCCATTTTGAATAGGCGCGCAGGCTTAAGCTTGAGCGAGCCGAAGATGTCTGGGTCTGGATGGAAGGTGACGGCAGTGCCGCGCCGATTGGGTGCCGCACCAATCTTGGCGAGTGGCGCGACGGGCACCCCGCGCGAAAACTCCATCGCGAAGAGCTCTTTGTTGCGGGCGACTTCGACACGCAAATGATCTGACAGCGCGTTTACGACCGACGAGCCGACACCGTGCAGGCCGCCTGATGTCTCATAGCTGTCGCCCGAAAATTTTCCACCTGCATTCAGCGTACAGAATATGATCTCTAGCGCAGATTTCGCCGGATCTTTGGGGTGCGGCCCTGTTGGGATGCCACGTCCGTTGTCGCGAACCGATGCATGGCCGTTCTCATGCAACTCCACTTCGATCCATGTCGCATGTCCAGCCACAGCCTCGTCCATCGAGTTATCGATAATCTCAGCCACCAGATGGTGCAATGCACGATCGTCCTTGCCACCGATATACATGCCGGGGCGCAGTCGCACATGTTCCATATCCTCAAGGATCTGGATGGAGGACGCGTCGTAGTCGCCCGAGGATGTGGCGGCGGTCAAAAGGTCGGACATGGGGTGCGCTGCTCGCTGTTTTGTGGATCAGCGTGATTATGGCAGAGCCGTGCAGCGGTTGAAAGACGTGCGTGTTGCCGACCAGCCGAAAGCCGCAGCCTTAGTCCGGCTGGATTGGCCAGATGGTGGAGCCTACCAGATACAGCCCCAGCACGGCCACAGTCAGAGCCATTGATCGTCAGCGCTGTCGGCTGTGATTGTGATCGCGTAGCAAGACGTTCAGCCGGGTAGTTTGATTATGCGGGGTCGGCCCCAAGGGCCATCCTCGGCCCGGGCATCGCGCGAGACGTGATGCAGCCCACGAAAGAGCATTGAGGCCCATAGCGCAAAGAGCGTGGCAGACGCCCCCAGCCAAGTCACCTGAACCATCTGCATCATCGCGCATCCTCTAATTGTGGCATCATAGCTATAGGGCCCCTGGTTCCTATAGTTCGCGGTGCCTTTGGTAGGGTAAACGACACCTTTACAATGGCACGATTCACATAAAGAAATCAGAAATGAGTGAGCATATAAAGGGACTGTTGATCACCGCGCTAGGCGTGCTGATGATAGTACCCGATTCCCTATTCGTGCGGATTATCGTGGCTGATCCGGTCACCATCACGTTTTGGCGTGCTGCGATTGCAGGCTCTCTGATCCTCGTTGGATGTCTTTTGTTCCAAGGGCTGGCCGGATTTCGTGCGGTTGCGCGGACTGGCTGGCCCGGCGTCCTTTATACCCTACTGATGGCGACCACGGCGCCCGGCTTCGTCATAGCGATTTCGCTGACCAGTGTGGCGAATGTCGTGTTCATTTTTGCGTCGATTCCAATTTTTGCTTCGATTTTTAGCCGAATTTTTCTGGCTGAGCCGTTCAACAGGCGTATGGTTGTGACCATGTTGGCCGTTCTACCGGGCCTTGGCATCATCGCCTATGGTAGCCATGGTAGCGCTATCGCCAGTTGGCAGGGCGATTTGCTTGCACTGGCCGTATCGGCCAATTTTGCCGCCGCGCTGACCACGGTGCGCAAGGTGCGTGCGACCTCTATGATCCCGGCGATTCCAGTGGCTTATTTTGCCTCGGCTCTGGTCATGCTGATATGGGCGACGCCGGGTCAGGCGATGCCGTCGCAATGGCCGCTAGTGCTGGCTCATGGTGGATTCATCGCGTTATCTACGTGCCTGCTGACGCTGGGCCCGCGCTATTTGTCATCGGTAGAGGTGTCGCTGCTGATCTTGCTGGAATCAGTCTTGGCGCCACTGCTGGTCTGGTCAATGATCGGCGAGGATCCGGGGCGCTGGGCGATTTTTGGTGGCGCTTTGGTGATCGGTGCACTGTTGATTTCGAACATTGTTGCGCTCCGCCGCAAGTCTAGAAATCTGGCTCTACCCCGGGCAGTTTGAGCGCCTTTATCAGATCGCGCAGCTCTTGTCGGGCGGCTACATTCGAGATGTTCAGCTGTCTGACGCCCACATCCTTGAGGTCCAGAAGGGTCAGGCCACGCGGAAACAATTCACGGAAAATCACCCGCTCGTTAAAGCCGGGAGCGGTGCGAAAACCGATGCGTTTGGCCAGATTATCCAGTGCGGCGCCCATTTTTTCTTTGTTCACCATCGCTTGGGCACCGACGCGATTCCTCACGACGACCCAATCGATGGGTTTCAGCCCCGCTTGTGCACGCAGCTGCCGAGCGTTCCAGACCATTTCAGAATAGACCGAAGGGCGCAGGATCTTGCGACCGTCCGCATCCACATGGGCCAGCAGATCGAAATCGACAAAGCTGTCGTTGAGCGGTGTAATCAGAGTATCGGCAAGGCTATGAGCGACCTGGCTGAGACGCGTATGCGATCCGGGGCAGTCGATTACGATGAAATCGCTATCAGGCTCTAGCGTCGCGACCGCTTCGGACAGGCGGCGGTCATAGACGTTTTCGCCCGGGCCTAAGGCGGCAGCGTCTACCTCGGGCAGGTCGTGGTAGAAAGGGCTGGGCAGTTGTAGGCCGGCCTTCTCTAGAAACGCTTTGCGGTTTTCAGAATAGCGGCCGAACGTCTTTTGCCGCAGGTCCAGATCCAGTGCGCTGACTGTCTTGCCCATTCGCGCCAGCGCGGTGGCGACGTGCATCGACACCGTCGATTTCCCCGCGCCGCCCTTTTCGTTTCCGACGACGATTATATGCGCCATGTCCCAAGATCCCTTGCCCCACGCCCTCGGCTTGGGGCGTTGTGTGGATAGTATCGCGGCGCCCAAGAATATGAAAGGGCGGGCGGAATGCGTTGAGAATGTGCTACCCAAGCTGGGCAAAGAGGAAACGCGTTTCATCCGAAAAGAGCGGCCCAGTGGGCCGCTCCCTAGGTTTTCGCATAGCTGTAAATCAGCCCTTCATACTATCCCAGAACGATTTGACCGAGCGGAAGAACGTCTTGCTCTCGGGATTGTTATCCTCCGACAACGCCTCAAATTCGCGCAGCAGCTCTTTTTGCTTGGACGTTAGGTTCACTGGCGTCTCGACAGCCAGTTCGATGAACATATCGCCAGCGCCGCCGCCGCGCAGGGCTGGCATCCCCTTGGCGCGCAGGCGCATCTGGCGGCCAGATTGGCTGCCGGCTGGGATCTTTACCTTGCTGCGACCCCCGTCGATGGTGGGCACCTCGATATCGCCGCCGATCGCGGCGGTGATCATCGACACCGGCACATTGCAGAACAGGTTGCTCTCTTCGCGCTCGAATAGTCCGTGCTTCGACACTTCTATAAAGATATAGAGATCGCCTGCAGGCCCGCCGCGCATACCGGCTTCGCCCTCACCAGACAGACGGATGCGCGTGCCAGTCTCGACCCCCGCAGGGATGTTGACGTTCAGCGCACGATCCTTTTCGACGCGGCCTTGGCCACCGCAGGATTTGCACGGGTTCTGCACGATCTGGCCCAGCCCGGAACAGGTGGGACACGTCCGCTCGACAGTGAAAAAGCCCTGCTGCGCGCGCACCTTGCCCATGCCCGAGCAAGTGGGGCATGTGGTGGGTTCAGCGCCGCCTTCGGCGCCCGAGCCTTCACATTTGCCACACTGGATCGATGTGGGCACGTTGATGGTTTTTTGCAGGCCTTGATAGGCCTCCTCCAACGTGATCCGCATATTGTAACGCAGGTCCGAGCCTCGCGCGGCCCGTTGCCGCCCGCCGCCACCGCCGCGTGCTCCCATGAAATCGCCAAAGAGATCGTCGAACACGTCTGAAAACGCACTGGAGAAATCACCTTGGCCGGGACCGCCCGGACGCTGGCCGCCGCCGCCGCCTACTCCACCCTCAAAGGCGGCATGGCCAAAGCGGTCGTAGGCGGCCTTCTTTTCGGGGTCTTTTAGAACGTCATAGGCCTCACCCGCCTCCTTGAATTGCTTCTCGGCGTGGGGGTTGTCCTTGTTGCTGTCAGGGTGCAGCGCCTTCGCGCGACCGCGATAGGCTTTCTTAATGTCATCTGCTGAGGATCCGCGCGCGACGCCCAGCACTTCGTAATAATCGCGTTTCGCCATTGAGGAACTCCTTAACCTGAAACGACACGGGCCGGCCTAGTTAAAAGACCGGCCCAAAGGTTTCTCAGTGGCGCATCAAGCGCGCTTGCTATCGTCAAGATCCTCGAAATCGGCGTCAACGATGTCGTCGCCGCCCGGCCCGCCGGCCTGATCTGCGGCAGAGGGGCCACCATCGTCATCGTTTTGGCTGGACTTGTAGATCGCTTCGCCAAGTTTCATCGCTGCTTCGGTGACGTTCTGGATTCCTGACTTGATCTTGCTCGCGTCGTCCTTTTCCAGTTCGTCTTTTAGTGCCGCGATGGCCAGTTCAATAGCCTCGACCGTCGTTGGGTCCACCTTGTCCGCATGCTCCTCGACCGACTTTTCAGTCGAGTCGATCAAGCTTTCGGCCTGATTGCGCGCCTCAACCAGCTCGCGGCGCTCCTTGTCTGCCTCGGCGTTCTCTTCGGCGTCCTTGACCATCTTTTCGATGTCCTCATCGGATAGGCCACCCGATGCCTGGATCGTGATCTTCTGTTCCTTGTTGGTGCCTTTGTCCTTGGCAGAAACAGATACGATACCGTTGGTATCAATATCGAAAGCCACCTCGATCTGGGGCATGCCGCGCGGTGCGGGCGGAATGTTTTCCAGATTGAACTGGCCCAGCATCTTGTTGTCAGCTGCCATCTCACGCTCGCCTTGGAACACCCGGATCGTCACGGCGCTCTGGCTGTCCTCAGCGGTGGAAAATACCTGAGATTTGTTCGTTGGGATTGTCGTGTTGCGGTCGATTAGGCGAGTGAAGACACCGCCCAGCGTTTCGATACCAAGCGACAGGGGGGTAACGTCCAGAAGAACGACGTCCTTGATATCGCCCTGCAGGACAGCTGCCTGGATTGCGGCGCCCATCGCAACGACTTCATCGGGGTTTACGCCCTTATTCGGCTCTTTGCCGAACAGTTTGGTCACTTCTTCGATCACCTTGGGCATACGGGTCATACCGCCGACCAGAACGACCTCATCGATGTCCGACGCGGACAGGCCGGCATCTTTGAGCGCTGCTTGGCAAGGCTTCAGCGACGCCTTGATCAGATCACCAACCAGCGATTCCAGCTTTGCACGGGTCAGCTTCATCACCATGTGCAGCGGCTGCCCGCTGGACGACATCGAGATGAACGGCTGGTTGATCTCGGTTTGCGAGGCCGAGCTGAGCTCGATCTTGGCCTTCTCGGCTGCCTCTTTCAGACGTTGCAGCGCCATCTTGTCTTGCGTCAGGTCGACCGAGTGCTCTTTCTTAAATTCGCCGGCCAGATAATTGACGATCCGCATGTCAAAGTCTTCGCCGCCGAGGAACGTGTCGCCGTTGGTCGCCTTGACCTCGAAAAGGCCATCCTCGATTTCCAGAATGGTCACGTCGAACGTGCCACCGCCGAGGTCATAGACCGCGATTGTCTGGGCATTTTCTTTGTCGAGGCCGTAGGCCAGCGCGGCGGCAGTAGGCTCGTTTATGATACGCAAAACTTCTAGGCCGGCGATCTTGCCTGCGTCTTTGGTGGCCTGACGCTGGGCGTCGTTGAAATATGCGGGCACGGTGATGACGGCTTGCGTCACATCCTCGCCCAGATAACTCTCGGCGGTTTCCTTCATCTTGCCCAGAATGAACGCACTGATCTGGCTGGGCGAATACTTCTCGCCGCGCGCCTCAATCCATGCGTCGCCATTGCCGCCGTCGATGACGGTGAACGGCATGTTCTTCTTATCTTTGGCCAGATGCTTGTCGTCGGCGCGACGGCCGATCATCCGCTTGACGCCAAAAACTGTGTTCTCGGGGTTGGTGACTGCCTGCCGCTTGGCCGGCTGGCCGACGAGGCGTTCGTTCTCGGTGAAGGCGACGATCGACGGTGTCGTGCGCGCGCCTTCGGAGTTCTCGATTACGCGGGCTGTTTTGCCATCCATGATGGCGACGCAGCTGTTCGTGGTTCCGAGGTCGATACCAATAACTTTGGCCATGTATTTATCCCTTTCTTATCAGGCGATATAGCAGGGCAGGACCCGTTTCGGCATCCAAACCCCGGTTATGTAATGCGCGGCCCGCGTTTGCGGACTCTTGCGTCTGGGCGTATATAGGGAGGGCAGCAAGACCCTGCAAGCGCTCGGGGGGGTGGGAATTTGCTGTTTTTCCGCAAAAGCGGCTCAGGCGAGTGGCGTAGATGGTTTCGCAGACATGACCGAACTGAACCTGCGCAGCTTTCGCATCCTGCCGGGTTATCTGGATCTGGCGCAGCAATCTGCGCTGGTGGATGCGCTTCGGGGTGTCGTCGCTGCCGCGCCGTTGTTTTTACCGATGACGCCCATTGGCCAAGCGATGAGCGTGCGGATGACATCCGCTGGTCGCTATGGCTGGGTGTCCGATCGCACTGGGTATCGCTATGCTCGGGCACATCCGGGTGGGCAGGATTGGCCAGATATTCCTGCGGCTGTGCTACAGGCCTGGCGCAATCTGGTCAGTGACCGCCGCGATCCCGATTGCTGCTTGCTGAATTATTATGGCCAAGGCGCGCGCATGGGGCTGCATCAGGACCGCGACGAGGCGGATTTTTCTTGGCCCGTGCTGTCGGTGTCGCTGGGCGACGAGGGGCTGCTGCGCATCGGCAATACCGCGCGCGGGGGGAGTACTGCGTCGCACTGGCTACGCTCGGGCGACGTGGTGGTTATGGGCGGCGATGCGCGGCTGACCTATCACGGCGTGGACCGGATCAGGTTTGGATCGTCCTCGCTGCTGAAGGGCGGTGGACGGATCAATTTGACCTGCCGTGTGGTGGATTGACGGAGCGCGTACCGAAAGCCTGACGGGCACCTGCCCACTGGGGCGAGCAGGTGCCTTTGATCCCGCTCGAAGTGCTGGCTTCACCCGGTCTTCTTGGGCTCTACGTTTACCTGATGTGGGAAGGGAATCGAAATGCCCTTGGCGTCAAAATCTTCCTTGACCGCCTTGGTCAGATCGAACTTCACGTCCCAATACTCGGCGGTCGAAGTCCAGAGCCGCGCAGTGATATCGACCGAGCTGGCGCCCAGATTGGTCACCCGTGCCCAAGGCTTAGGATCGCTCATGATCCGCGTATCCGCGCGGGCTTTTTCAAGGATGATCTGCATCGCCAGATCGGCGCTGTCCGAATAATCAATGCCGAACAACAGATCCAGCCGCCGGGTGTCATGCGCTGAATAGTTGGTAATGATCGATCCCCACGCCTGACCGTTGGGCACGATGATTTGCACGTTTTGCGGTGTCGTCAGTTCGGTAAAGAACAACGCGACCTCCGAAACTGTGCCGCTGGTGCCGCCAATATCGACGTATTGCCCCAGCTTGTAGGGGCGAAAAATCACCAGCATGATCCCCGCGGCCAGATCGGCCAGCGTGCCTTGCAATGCCAGACCGATGACCAGCGTTGCGGCGCCCAGCACGGCGACCACACTGGTCGCTTCGATGCCGAACAAGTTCAGCACCGCCAGCAGCACCATAATGCGGATGACCCATGTCGCGATGGTGGCAAAGAAATTGCCCAACGTCTGGTCAATGCGCCGATGTTTGCGCACCTGCCGCCGCACGAATGCTCCGACAAAACCGGCGACCGTCCATCCGACGATCAGCACCAGCAGAGCCTTGACGACGTTTATCACCAGCGGCGCATAGGCGCCCAATTGATCCATTAGTTCTTGCATGTCGGGCCTCGTCTATTGTTTTCGCGTAGATCGCGAGTTGCGCGCCCCCATAACGGGAATGATGCAAGAGACAAAGGAAAGTTTGATGCTGGGGCGCGAACGCCGCCGTCGACTTCGTTCAACTTACAGCATCGAAGTCCTTTTTTCCGCCGCCATTTCGGCCTATCTACATGCTGCTGGTCGCCTGCGCAGGAAAGAAACCATGAGTGTCTACAGATTTCGTGGCTGGGCCAATCGGGACCGCATTGCTGCACGCAGGTCTGTGGCAGGCTAGAAAGGCAAGAGTATGAACATAAACGCTGATTTCACCCTGCGTGCTGCCGTGCATGCAGCCGATCTGCCATGGATACCATCGCCGATGGCTGGCGTTGATCGCCGGATGCTGGATCGTATGGGCGATGAGGTGGCGCGCGCCACCAGCATCGTGCGCTACGCCCCTGGCAGTGCGTTTTCCCCCCATGTGCATACCGGCGGCGAAGAGTTTTTGGTGCTAGACGGTGTTTTTTCTGACGAGCATGGCGATTGCCCCGCTGGCAGCTATGTCCGCAACCCGCCGCAGTCGCGGCACACGCCCAGGTCGGCGCCCGGCTGCACGATCTTTGTCAAGCTCTGGCAGTTCGACATGGCGGATCGCACCCATGTGCGTATTGATGCCAGCAAGATGCATTTTACGCCTGTCTCGGACGGGGTTGAGGTGATGCCACTCTTTTCTGACGCCCATGAGGATGTGGTACAGGAGCGGTGGGCGCCGGGCATTGTGCTAGATGTGACATTTGAAGGCGGCGCGGAGTTTTTGGTGTTGCAAGGCGGCTTTGAGGAGGGCGGCGAGGCCTTCGGGCCGCAAGGCTGGATACGCCTGCCGCGCAAGGCCCGCACCCGGCTGATCGCGGGACCGCAGGGTGCGCTGGTCTGGATCAAGCGCGGCCATCTCAGCGTGGACCCTACCGCGCCACAGACCTGAAATATGTAGGTGGAAAATAAGACGGAGCAGGCGCTACCCGCTCCCTTTCAGCAGAGAAAGTAGCAGATCAGCGCGCCTTCAGGGCGTCGCGGATCTCGATTAGGATGTCTGTTTCGGACGGACCCGTCACCACTTCGGGGGCCACGTCGTCGGGCTTCTCGAACTGCGATTTGACCTTGCTCACATACTTGACCAGCATGAAGACGACGAAGGCGATGATCAGGAAGTTGATGACCGCTATGATGAATGCGCCATAGGCAAAGACTGACGCCCCCGTCTCGCGTGCGACCTCCAGCGAGGCACCAGTGGGCACGTCGCCTGCCAGAACAGCGTAGTTATTGGTGAAGTCGACGCCGCCAGTAAACAAGCCGATGAGTGGATTGATAAGATCGCCAACCAGCGAAGAAACGATCGCAGTAAATGCTGCACCGATTATGATACCGACGGCCATGTCCATGACATTGCCTTTGGCGATAAAATCCTTAAATTCGTTCAGCATTGCTGTCCCTCGACTATGGTTTCGAACGCTTTCCACGCCTACGCCGAGACAGTAACGCATATTCTGACAATGTTTCCACGTTATTTCGAACGCATGACTCACCCGGTCCGCTTCCTGCAAGGTCTGGCTGTTCAGCGCAGGATCGAGATTATGACGCGCGGCGGCTGACCCGCCACATATCGCAGCAAGATGGCGTGCTGTCCTGGACGTAGGCCCGTGGACTGCATCACATCACCCGCTTTTTATTTCGGCAAGGTGCCTTCCAGCACATAGCGCAGGATCTGTACCACCTGCTGAGGCGTGCGTGCGACGGCTAGCGCTGCGGCATCGACCTCCTTCAGCGCATGGTCATGCTCTTCGGGCTGTAGGATAATCAGCGACTTACCCATTGCGGCGGCATAGCCGGCATCGAACGCGGCGTTCCACTGCTTGTACTTGTCGCCGAAGCGGACAACGACGATATCCGCTTCCTCGATCCCCTGCCGGGTGCGGATCGCGTTTAACTTGGCGCCCTTGTGGTCATGCCAAAACTTGTCAGCCTCGGCCCCGAGTATCGCTACGCCGCAGTCATCGCTGGAGCCATGATCGGTGACCGGCGCGCTGAAATCAATGTTCAGTCCTTTGGCACTTTTGGCGATCTGGTCGCGCCAGTCGGTGTGGATCTCGCCGCTCAGGTAAACGTTCAGCATCGGTCTTTTCCTATTCTTAGCTGCGCAGCACACCGCCGGTCGCCTTGGTGACTTTCTCGACAATCTTGGCCGATACGGCCTCAATATCGGCATCCTTCAGGGTTGCATCAGTAGGTTGCAGCCGCACGGTAACGGCCAGCGATTTCTTGCCTTCGCCCAGACTGCCCCCGATGAACTCGTCAAAGACGCGCACATTCTCAATCAGGGTCTTGTCTGCGCCGGCGGCGGCATTGATGACGGTCAGTGCCTCAACACTGGCATCTACGACAAAGGCAAAATCACGCTCCACCGCTTGCAGATCACGCATCTGCGCCGCGCCGCGATTGGCTGTGGCGTTGCGCGGCATCGGAATTTCCGCGGGCCACAGGGTGAACGCCATCACGCTGCCCTTGATGCCCATCGCGCGCAGCACGCGTGGATGCAGTTCGCCGAATACGCCCAGCACCTTTTTGGGGCCCAGGCAGATCATGCCGTGGCGACCGGGATGCCACCAGTCTGCTGCGCCGCGCAGAATCTGCACCTTGGCCGGTGCGCCAATGGCCGCGAGGATCGCTTCGGCATCTGCGCGCGAATCATAAAGATCGACAGCGCGCGATGCGCTGTGCACGTCCTTGGGGCCGGTGCGCCCGATCAGGATACCGGCAACCTGCAAATGCTGTTCACCCGGTTCGCCGCCGTGAAAGGCGTGACCAACCTCGAAAAGGGCCATGTCGGAGATCCCGCGCGCAAGGTTACGCGCGGCAGCTTGCAAGAGGCCGGGTAGCAGGGCGGGGCGCATGTGGCTCAGCTCGCTGCTGATCGGATTGGCCAGCATTGTGGCGTCATCGCCGCCGCCAAATAGCGTGGCACTGGCGCGGTCGATAAAGCTGTAGGTGACGCATTCGTTATAGCCCAGCATTGCTGCTGTGCGGCGTGCGATCTGCTCGCGCTTTTGGATGGGCGACAGGATGGGTGCGGGCACGCCGGCCTGCATCCGGGGCAGAGGCCGGCCCACCAGTTTGGTCAGCGACGCAATGCGCGCCACCTCCTCGACCAGATCGGCCTCGCCCAGAACGTCTGGGCGCCAGCTGGGCACGCTAGCCATGTCACCCTCAAGGCGGAAACCTAGGGCCGTCAGCGTCTGGCGCTGCTCGGACTCTGGAATGTCCATCCCGACCAGCGATTGCACTCGGGCGGGGATGAGGCGATAGGCACGGCGCGTATCGGGTACCTTGCCCGCCTTGATCAGGTTTGACGGAGTGCCGCCGCACAGGTCGATAATCATTTGTGCCGCCAGATCGACAGCCTCCATGTTGAAGGCCGGATCGATCCCGCGCTCGTTGCGATAGCGCGCATCCGAGTTGATCTTGAGCGCGCGCCCCGTTGAGGCGATCTGGATGTTGTCCCACACCGCAGCCTCGAGGAACACATCTACCGTGTCCAAAGTGCAGCCTGTCGCGAGCCCGCCCATGATGCCACCGATGCTCTCGATGCCATTATCGTCCGAAATCACGACCTGCCCGGCGCCAAAGGTATATTCCTTCTCGTCCAGCCCAGTCAGCGTCTCGCCGCCCTTGGTGCGGTGAATGCGCAGATCGCCCTGCACTTTTCCGGCGTCAAAGACATGCAGTGGCCGATTGCGGTCGAAGGTAAAGAAGTTGGTGACATCGACTAGTGCCGAAATGGGGCGCAGCCCGATGGCGCGCAGACGGTCCTGCAACCACTGGGGGCTGGGGCCATTTTTCACCCCTCGGATGAGGCGCCCGGCGAACACTTCGCAGCCGTTCTGTGCCGTATCCTCGTCGATGGTCAAAGCAATCGGGCAAGGGAATTTGCCCTCGATATCGGCGGTCGGCGCATCCTTCATCCGGCCCAAGCCTCGCGCCGCCAGATCGCGCGCGATACCCCGCACGCCCAAGGCATCGGGCCGGTTGGGTGTGATGGCGATTTCGATCACAGGATCTACTTTGGCCGGATCGTTGGCCGCCAGCCAGTCGATGTACCGGTCGCCAACCTCGCCAGAGGGCAGCTCGATGATCCCATCATGCTCCTCCGACAGCTCCATCTCGCGCTCCGAGCACATCATGCCGTAGCTCTCGATGCCGCGGATCTTGCCGACGCCGATAGTGGTGTCGATGCCCGGCACGTAAACGCCCGGCTTGGCGACGACCACGGTGATCCCCTCGCGCGCATTGGGCGCGCCGCAGATGATCTGCAATTCGCCGTCATCCGTCGCCACCTTGCACACGCGCAGGCGGTCGGCATCGGGATGCGATTCGGCATAGGTCACGCGGCCGATGGTAAAGTCGGCTAGCCGCGCGGCGGGGTCGGTGACGCCTTCCACCTCCAGCCCCAGATCGGTCAGCGCATAGGTGATCTCATCGACCGTGGCCGAGGTGTCGAGATGGTCTTTGAGCCAGGAAAGCGTGAATTTCATAGTGAGTTCCTTTTCGCTTGCTCAAGCGCGTTCTTTGGCAACCTGTTTATGCCAAGATAGCCGAAAGCAGACCAGCCCAGTGCGGCGCGTCGGATTTCTAGAATTAGATCGTTACGTGCTTTTGCGACGACTTTGTATGCTTCGTGCAAAGGAAGACTTTCAGGCGTTAGTTTTTCGTCTGCTTCGGAAAATGCTGTAATGTATTCGTTTGCCGCTAGAACAACGCTTGGTGCTGCGTATAGAAGAAAGGGGGCATATCCGCCGTCTATTTTCGCTACTCGCGCGGCATACCCATCTTCGGACCTACTTTCATATGCGTTGTTAGGCTTAGGGCAGGACACGAGAAACTGTTCATACACTCGCCGTTTCTCTGCAAGTATTTTCTCAGAATCGCTTATCGCTCTGCCTAGGATGAACGAAATTGCAGAGACCAAGATACCCCGTAACGCTAATGTCAGGGCGCTCACCTACTCAACCCACCCCGCAGCGTCGGCACATCCAGCGCTGCAAACCCATAGTGCCGCAGCCAGCGCAGGTCTGAATCAAAAAACGCCCGCAAATCTGGAATCCCGTATTTCAGCATGGCGATCCGGTCGATTCCCATGCCGAAGGCAAAGCCCTGCCATTGATCCGGGTCAATATTACCTGCGCGCAACACATGCGGATGCACCATGCCGGAGCCGAGGATTTCCAGCCAATCGTCGCCCTCGCCCACTTTGAGCGTGCCGCCCTCCCATGAGCATCGGATGTCGACCTCGGCCGACGGCTCGGTGAATGGGAAGTGCGACGCGCGGAAGCGCAGCTCGACGTCGTCGACCTCGAAGAACGCCTTGACGAACTCCTCCAACACCCATTTCAGGTTCGCCATGGAGATGTCCTTGTCCAGCGCCAGACCTTCGATCTGGTGGAACATCGGCGTGTGCGTCATGTCGTAATCGGCGCGGTACACGCGGCCCGGTGCGATGATGCGGATGGGCGCGCCCTGATCCTGCATCGTGCGGATCTGCACGGGGCTGGTGTGGGTGCGCAGGACGTGCGGGGACCGCTCATCGCCCTTCCCGCGATGAGTGTAGAACGTATCCATCTCGGCGCGGGCAGGGTGGTGCCCCGGAATGTTCAGCGCGTCAAAATTATACCAATCGCTCTCGATCTGCGGCCCTTCGGCCACGGCGAAGCCCATATCGGCAAAGATTGCCGTGACCTCTTCGGTCACTTGGCTGATCGGGTGGATCGTGCCTTGGGGGCGCGTGCGGCCCGGTAGCGTCACGTCCAGCCATTCATCCCGCAGGCGGGCGTCCAGCGCGGCATCGCCCAGTGCGGCCTTCTTCGCGGCCAGCGCCGAGTTGATCTCGTCCTTCAACGCGTTCAGCTTGGGCCCGGCGAGCAGTCGCTCATCGGGAGTCATCTTGCCCAGCTCGCGCATGGCAAGGCTAATCTCGCCCTTTTTGCCAACGGCCTGCACGCGCAGATCCTCCAGCGTGGCCTCGCCATCGGCATCCGCTATCAGCCGGGTATACTTGTCGCGCAGATCGTCCATCGGAGCATCCATCTTCAGTGTTACCAGCGAGGTATCGCGCATCCCCGCATCGTGCAAGCCTCAGTGCGGGTCACGGACATAGCCTGCGGTAAAACGGGCATGGCTGTGCGACCAAGGTTTCGTGGTCCATGGCGGGGGATATAAGAGCGTTACAACATGTGATTCAGTCTGCAACAAAAGCCGGGTGAGCGCCTGCTCGTCACACCAAAGGCGTGCCAATAATAAGTGACGCGCTTTTGGTGCGGCAGGTTCCGCCCGTGGTTCCGAACGAAAGAGGGAGCCTTTGCACATCCCCCAACACAAACGAAAAACGCCGCTCCAGACCGGAGCGACGTTTCCAAAATCGCGATGAGCAGTGGCTTAGAAGCCAAGACCTTCGTACTTTTTCTTGAACTTGGACACGCGACCGCCGCTGTCCATCAGGCGGCCCGAGAAGCCTGTCCATGCAGGGTGCACAGTGGGGTCAATATCCAGCGACAGCTGATCGCCTTCTTTGCCGAAGGTCGAGCGCATGGTGAGCATCGTGCCGTCGGTCATCTTGACGTTGATCTCGTGATAATCGGGGTGGATGTCGTTTTTCATCGTGCCGGTCCTTACGCTTTCTTGGGCTTATAGGTGCTGTCTTCGGAAATACGTGCCGATTTGCCGCGGCGCGCACGCAGATAGTACAGCTTGGCACGGCGAACGCGGCCACGGCGCACGACGTCGATGCTGTCGATATTCGTCGAATGGAGCGGGAACATCCGTTCCACACCTTCGCCGAATGAAATCTTGCGGACGGTGAATGATCCGGCAATGCCTGCGCCATTTTTGCGGCTGATGCACACGCCTTCGAAGTTCTGCACACGGGTGCGCGTGCCTTCGGTCACCTTGAAGCCGACGCGAATGGTGTCGCCGGCTTTGAAATCGGGAATTGTCTTGCCGAGTTCGGCAATCTGTTCCGCTTCGATCTGAGCGATCAGATTCATCGCTATACTCCTGGGTTGCTTGCGGTTTGCTTCCGCAAAGTGTTTCGCGCCCCGAGAGCTGGTGGTCTTTAATCGGATCCCCCTGACGCCGTGTCAGAAGTCCGCCCCAGATCGGATCGTCATTATCTATGTGGTGCCATCGGGCGCTTCGGGACCGGATGCAAAGATCATCTGGCAAGGTAGCGCAACCTTCGGCCCCCGACTCGGGCGTTGCCGGGCGGGGTGAGCGGGACTTAGGACAGATAGGGCAGCGATGCAAGCGGTGGCTGTTATGACTGCGCCGCGATAGCCGAACGATTGCCTGACCCGTGAGGTGGCGCTGCATTGGTCGCGTGACACGGTTTATACCAGCCAAGAACCACCCCCCTGAAACAAGCAGGCGCTCGTTTGGCATGCAATAGGCGTGCCTGTTACAGCAGCGCACCTTTGGTTATAGCAGCACACCTTTGGTGCGACGGGCTATGCCCGCAATTTCCGTCGAAAGCGTCACGTCACTGGCCTCGCTTCTCCCACATATCCGGTCGCCGCTCCTGCGTGATGCGCTCAGCCTCTGCCTGCCGCCAGTTCGCGATCTTGCCATGATCGCCAGAGGTCAAAATGTCAGGAATCCCCAGTCCGCGCCATTCGGCGGGCCGGGTATATTGTGGATGCTCTAGCAGACCGCTGGAATGGCTTTCCTCTATTGCACTTTCGGCATTGCCCAGCACACCGGGCCGGAGCCGCACCGCTGCGTCGATCATCGCCTGCGCGGCGATCTCGCCTCCGGTCATCACGAAATCGCCCAGCGACACTTCAATGGCGCCATAATGCTGGATCACGCGTTCATCCAGACCCTCAAACCGGCCGCAGATCAACGTCATGCCGGGCGCTTGCGCCAGATCGTGCGCCATCGCCTGATCAAAACGCCGCCCGCGCGGAGTGAGATAAATCAGCGGGCTGCCGGGCGCGGCGCTGGCCTGCGCCGTGTCGATCGCAGCGCCCATCACATCGGCGCGCAGCACCATGCCGGCGCCGCCGCCGGAGGGCGTGTCATCGACATTACGATGCTTGCCGATGCCAAACGCGCGCAGGTCATGCGTCTGCAACTCCCACACGCCATCCTGCAAGGCGCGCCCTGTCAAACTTTCGCCCAGAATTCCGGGAAAGGCCTGTGGCAGTAGCGTGATGACCTGCACACGCCATGCGCGGGCCAGCCGTTGGGGGCCATCCATCAGGTCGCGCGGTTGCGCGCTAACCACTGCGGATTTGCGCCCGTGCGAGCGGCTGGGGGGATTACCGGGGGGGGGAGGGGGGGTAGACATGGTCACCGCCATAGCCCGCGCAGCCAGGTATTGGCAAGCGGTGGCAAGATTACTTAGCTGGCTATTAGCTGGCCTGCTCAGGCAGCCACGCGGCACAGCGCGGCCTCATGCGTCCGCAGGCTGCGGCGGGCGTCGGCGCTGTAGGTGCCGGGACCTTGGCTTCGCAACTCTGGAAAGAGAACGAACAGCTCTTGGCGGGTTGGTTCGTCCAGCGCACCCATCGCCATCTCGCCCGGCTGGAAGCTCTCGGACCAGCAGTTTTCGGCCAGAATGATCTCGTGCCTATCAAAGAGGATGTGGAAATACTCCACCATACCACCCGCGCGCAGAATCACGCCGTGCCCGTCGATCAGCATCTTGGCGGCGGCCAGCGCCTCGGTCTCGCCGGTAAACAGCTCGGGCCGCCAGCCTTGGAGCAGCATCCGGTGTTGGGGTGACACTAGCAGATCACGCTCGTTGCCCAGAACGCCCTGGCGGATCAGGACTGGCGCGAATTTACCAGTGGCGGCCACGCGGCGCGATCCAGCCCAGCGGACTGTCTGAACGCCATTGTCGCGCGTCTGGATACGCGTACCGGCGCAAACCTGCTCGACCGGTACGCGCCCGCGCGCGGTGTGGATCAAAGTGCCACGCGCAAAGCAGACGACGTTCGTGGTGTCGTTCGTCAGGTCCGAGCGCTGGGCGCCCGTCATCGTTATCGATCCGCCGAGCGCGTCGTTGTTGGAGTAATCCCCGACGGACTGGTTCAGGATGCCATCATCGCTGAGGTCGTTCCGCAATTCGGTCTGGTTCGTGTAGAAGTTTGACAGATCGATAAAATCGTTATTGTTGTTGTCGTTATCTGTGATCGACCCTGTGTTGCCGGAATTGAAGTCAGTGATCGTGTCGTTGCCTTGCCCGGCACTATAGTTGAATCGGTCGTTTCCGTCGCCGCCTGTCAGGCTGTCATTGCCGCTGCCGCCGCTGATCGTATCATTGCCGCCATCGCCAAGGATTGTGTCGTCGCCGCCGCCGCCGCGCAGCACGTCGTCGCCTTGAGCGGCCGCTGCCGTGCCGGTGACAGAGTATTCCGGCTCGGGAGGCATTCCAATCATGGGTGAGGTCAGCAGGTCTTGCTCAGGGCCACTGATCGCCGTTCCGTTGGTGTCGGGGCCGCGGATCGTAGCGCTCAGATTATCCTGTCCGGCATTTTCCCAATAGCGGATCTGGATCGTATACGTCTCATTCGAGTCAAGGATGGCATCGCCATAGCGGGTGGTCGACGACTGATGGTAGTCGTTGTTCAGATAATCCCGCGTCCCACCAGTCTGGTTGACGAACAACACCGGATCGCCATTGCTGTCGAAGATTTGAATGGTTGAGCCGTCATCTGAGGTCGTGGTCAACCGGTAGGCGCCGCCCGTGACCACGTTTAGCGTGCTGGTATAGATGACGCCAAAATCATCGGCGTTCGTGGTTGAGCTATTGCCGCGGATCGTGTTCGTCAGCTCGCTTTCGTTAAAGTCAGTGACATAGCCCGACGCGGTGCGCGTGCCGTCCTCGATGTCGAAGGCCTGGCCAGCGGCACTGGAAAAATCGTAGTCGAAAGTTTCGAAATGCCACGCGCCCTCTACCGGGCCATCACCGCGAATATAATCGTCGCCACCCCGGCCTCTGACTGTGTCGTCGCCCAGACCGCCCGTCAGCGTATCGTCACCGGTCGTGCCGGTAATCGCTTGGTTCCCTTCCGTTGCCGGATTGTTGCTGTCGTTATCTGCCATCGGGGCCTCAAATGTGACCCGTACACGGCCCAGCATCAGGACGGTACGGATTGAATCCATAACACGATAAATGCAGGGGACGCCAGAAGTTGGGTTAGTTTGGGGCGATCCAAAGGCATCTGCCCTATTAGTGGGCTATCGCCACCGCCTCGATGTATGGCTTAAATAGGCTGGATCTACGCCAGCGCTATGGCGCCCAAACCGACACGACCGGATAGATTGACCCAGCCCAGAAGTGCGGCGATGGCCGCGATGGCCAGCAAGATAAGACTCCATCCGAGTATGATTGCATATTTCGCGGCGCCTCTCGCGCCGAGACGGCCTGTTGGCCGTTTATGCCTCGGGGATCAGCCCATCGGGTGGGTCGGCGATGATGCGCCCAGCGATCAGATCGACGGTTGGCACGCATGCCTGCGTAAAGGGCAGCAATACCGTTTCGGGCGTACCGGGCAGGATGATCTCAAGCAGATCGGATGCGCCGTGGTTCAGCACTGTTTTGACTTGCCCTAGCAGGGCGCCGCCGGTGTCATACACCTCAACCCCCACCAGATCGGCGTGGTAGTATTCGTCGTCCGGCAGCCCCGGCAACTTGCTCCGGGCGACGAAGAGGCGCGAGCCGCGCAGTGCATCCGCTGCCTCCTTGGTCGTTATGCCCGATAGGCGAGCAGTATAGCCGCCTTTGACCTGCCCGAGTAGTGTGACGGTATGGCTCTGGCTGCCGTCTTCGGTAACCAATGGGCCATAGGCTGCGATATCCTCGGGAATAGCTGTAAAGCTCTTGAGGCGCACCTCTCCGTGCACCCCGAAGGACCCGGCAATCGCGCCGATGCAAATCATATCGCCCATCTTATCGTTCTGGCCAGTCTCATTCGTTTCGCTCATCGCGTCTCTCCCCGGCATAGGCCGCGCATCACCTGCCCGCCTGCCATCGCGCAATCCTGCGCATGTTGATATTTGGCATAGCCCCACCCAGCAAGGAACAGCACCGTCCAGAAAATCGGTTTGCGCAGCATGGCCCTAGCGCCTGAGCGGTGCGGGCGGGGCTGTGCGGGTTTCCCAGCCGGCTGTCTCCAGCTCGGGTGTCAGGCTGTCCGCCTCGGGCCAGCCCACGCATAGATACGCGACTAGCGCCCAGCCCTCGGGCACGTCCAGATCGCGCGCCAGACGGACAGGATCAAGGATTGATACCCATCCGGCGCCCAGCCCCTCTGCCCGCGCGGCAAGCCAGAAGTGCGTGACCGCTCCGACGACCGAATAACGCCGCATCTCGGGCATGGTCCCGGCACCAAGGCGTGCGCCCTTGTCCGTATCCTCGTCGCAATAGATCGCCAGTTGCACAGGCGCATCACGCATCCCCGACAGTTTGAGTGTGCCGTAGATCTGTGCGCGCTCGCCGTCATAGCCCGCCAGCGCATCGGCGTTCGCCGCCTCGAAATTGGCACGGGTGGCATCGCGGGCTGCTGCGCTCTCGACCGAGACCACCTGCCACGGTTCGCTCAGCCCCACCGAGGGGGCCATGTGAAACGCGTCGAGGCAGCGCGTCAGCACTGCCTCGTCCACGGGATCCGTACGAAAACGGCGCACATCGCGCCGCCAACGCATCAGATCGGCCAGCTGCGACTGGAAGTCTTTGGAAAATTCAGACATTCCGGGCGCGCCTTTTGGCTTATTCTTCGGCTGCGACCTCTTCGCTGGGCGCCTCCTCAACGGGGGCGTTCTTGGCCTCTTCGAGGGCGGCTGCCTTGGCCGCGCGCTCGTCTGCGCGGTCCTGTGCTTTCTTGCCGGGAACGCCTTTTTTCAGGTTGGTGCGGTCGGCCTTGGGGCGTGCGCCTGCGGCTTCGAGCATGCGGGCGATCCGGTCAGTCGGCTGCGCGCCCTGGTCCAGCCAGTGCTGGATGCGCTCCATGTTCATCTTGACGCGCTCTTCGTTGTCTTTGGCCAGCAGGGGGTTGTACGTGCCCAGCTTTTCGATGAAGCGGCCGTCGCGTGGCATGCGGCTGTCGGCGGCGACGATCGCATAGTGGGGGCGCTTTTTGCTGCCGCCGCGGGCGAGACGAATTTTCATGGCCATGAGGGGTATCTCCTTGGGTTATAGCTTAGCATTTTTGGGTTATAGTTTAGGACTGGTGTTGTTTGTGGTGCTGAATGACTTCAGCAATGACGAAGTTCAGAAACTTCTTGGCGAATTCAGGGTCCAGATCGGCCTGTCTTGCCAAATTCTCCAGCCTTGCGATCTGCGCGGCTTCACGCGCGGGATCAGACGGGGGCAGGTCGTGCGCGGCCTTGAGGCGGCCGACAGATTGCGTATGTTTGAACCGCTCGCCCAGCGTATAGACGAGAATTGCGTCCAGCCGGTCAATGCTGTCGCGGTGGTCCTTGAGCAGCTGCGCAGCGCGGTCGGCCGTATCAGTCATTTCGCGGCCCCCGTGTCTGCCTGTGTCAGCCCCAGATCGGCAGGCGCGGGGTGGCGATAGATCATGTCCTCGCCCATGTGCGGGTTCGTATACGTCCGCTCGTAGCGCGCACCCATCCGCTCAGCCAGCGCGATGGAGCGGGCGTTGCCCGGCACAATATGCGAGCCGAGGCTGCTGAGCCCCAGATCGGTATAAGCCCATGCGCGGGCCGCGATTGCGGCTTCATACGCAATGCCGCGCGCCTCGAAACCGTCGAAAACAACATAGCCCAGCTCAGGCTCGGGCCAGCCTTCGGGCGCCCATATGCCAGTCAGGCCGCAGGGCTGCCCGCTCGCCTTTTCCTCGATGATGAAATAGCCATAGCCGCGCAGCGCCCAATGGCCGATATTCATCGCGAACCACCGCCACGCGCGGCTGCGGTCCGGTTCGGCCCCAAAGCCGTGGGCACGGACGGGGTCCATCAGAAACGTAATTGTCGGCTCAATGTCGTCGCGCTCTGGGCCGCGCAAAATCAAGCGGTCCGTTTCGATGCGGGGGATGTCAGGCATCATGCTGTATACTCTCCGTCGGCGCCGGTAGCGCGGGCCGTCAGCGAGGCATGCCTCCGGCGGGAGTATTGGGGCCAAGATGAAAACATGTCGGTCATTTCTTGCGCCCGAATCCGGACAGGCCCGGTGGAAGGCCGCCGCCACCACCCATGCCACCGAGGCCGCCACCCATCTTCTTGGCGGCCTGCTCCAGCGCCTTGGAGTCCACGCCGCCGGCCATGTCTTCAGGCGTTGGGCCATCCTTGCCGAACATGCCCTTCATGGCCTGTTTCAGCATGCCGCCTTTGCCCATCTTCTTCATCATGTCCGCCATCTGGCGGTGCATTTTCAGCAGCTGGTTCAGCTGGCTGACCTCAAGGCCTGCACCCTTGGAGATACGCTTTTTGCGGCTGGCCTGAAGAATCTGCGGATTGGCGCGCTCTTTCTTGGTCATGGACTGAACCAAAGCGATCTGGCGCGCGATGATCTTGTCATCAAAGCCTGCGTCTTGCACCTGCTTGGCCATCTTGCCCATGCCGGGCATCATGCCCATCACCGACTCCATACCGCCCATCTTCTGCATCTGCTCTAGCTGCATCCGAAGGTCGTTCATGTTGAACTGGCCCTTCTGGAAGCGCTTCATCATCCGCTCGGCTTGGTCGGCCTCGATGGTCGCCTGCGCCTTTTCGACAAGACTGACGATGTCGCCCATGCCCAAGATGCGGCCGGCTATACGCTCGGGGTCGAACGTCTCGATCGCATCCATTTTTTCGCCGAGACCGACAAAGCGGATGGGCTTGCCGGTGACGGCGCGCATCGACAGGGCCGCGCCGCCGCGGCCGTCGCCGTCCATCCGGGTGAGGACGACACCGGTGACGCCGATCTTGTCGTCGAATTCGGTCGCCACGTTCACAGCGTCTTGGCCGGTGAGGCCGTCGACGACCAGTAGCGTTTCGCGCGGGTTTGTGACGTCGCGAATAGCAGCGGCCTGCGCAATCAGCTCAGCGTCGATATGTAGCCGGCCCGCGGTATCGAGCATATAGACGTCATAGCCGCCCAAGGATGCCTGCGTTTTCGCGCGTTTGGCGATCTGAACGGGATCCTCACCCTTGACGATGGGCAGGGTGTCGACGCCGATCTGCTTGCCGAGGATCGCGAGTTGTTCCATTGCCGCCGGACGATTGACGTCGAGCGAGGCCATCAGCACGCGTTTGCCCTCACGCTCTGTCAGGCGTTTGGCAAGTTTGGCGGTGGTTGTCGTCTTGCCCGAGCCTTGCAGGCCGACCATCAGGATCGGTGCAGGGGCGTTGTCGATCTTTAGAGCGCCGGGGTCGCTCTCGCCGCGCAGGGTGGCGATCAGTGCGTCATGGACGATCTTGACAACCTGCTGGCCGGGCGTGATGGATTTCAGAACCGATTTGCCTGTCGCCTGCTCCTGAACGCGCTGCACGAAGTCGCGCGCTATGGGCAGCGATACGTCCGCCTCCAGTAGGGCGACGCGCACTTCGCGCAGGGCGGTCTTGACGTCATCTTCGCTCAGCGCGCCTTGCTTTGTCAGGCGGTCAAAGACACCGGAGAGGCGTTCGGATAGATTTTCAAACATCTGCCGTCTCTCCTTGCGCCGTCTGGCTATTGGCTGCGGTCCAAACCAGTAACGCCCCCGTGGGCGCAAACGCGCTGACGGAGGGCGATCCCGGCCATTGGCCATGGGACCGGAAGGCATAACGCTTCCGGAGATTGTGCGTTGATTATGCCGGCAGACGTGGCGAGTCAAGGTGGGGCTACTGCTCTTGCGCGGTGCGGGGTGATTGGATTAAAATAATCCGAGCTGCAATAATCCGAGCTGCAACTAAGGGTTGAGCCGATGCCTGACGCACCCGATACAGCCGCCGCGGCCGTTTCCGCGAACCGGCGCGCCTGGGACGCGGCTGCGCGGTTACATCTGAAGGGCGACGATTGGGCTGAGCAGGTCGCGGAATTTGCGATGCCGGGCTACCTAACTTTCGACCCAGTTCTGACCGGGCTCTTGGACCGCGAGCCGCTGGTTGGAAATCGGTGGTGCAGGTCTGCTGCAACAATGGGCGCGAGACGCTGACATCTATGCGCTGCCTGCCAGCGTGCGCCGTGATTGTGACGTGGCCCTAATTACAGTCGGCGTTCTGAACTGGATGCCCGACCTTCCCCGTTTCCTGCGCGAAGTGGCGCGTTGCTCCGCCCTCGTGGGCGGCTGATCATCTACGAGACGCATCCGTTTCTGGAGGTGTTTGAGCCGTGGTCTGAGACACCGCATATGCCGGTCAAGTCGTATTTTCATCAGGGTGCGCTGATCGACATGGATCCGCTGGTTTATGACGGCATTGGGGCCACTGGGGCGGGCGAAGCGCCGCCGGCACATTGGCTCATTCACCGGATAAGTGACGTGCTGAACGGTCTGATCGCAGCGGGGCTTACGCTGGATAGTTTTGAGGAATACGCAGACTCGAACCGGGAGGTGCACTAGGACATCTATGCCGGGCGTGAGGCGCAGTTGCCGATGTGTTTCGCTCTAGTGGCACAGAAGGCGGGCTAAAGGCCGCGACGTTTCATCCTTGTGAAAAGGAGCATCTTGGCTGTTTAAGGGCCGGATTGTGGATCTGCTTGTGGATCTGCGCACGGGATACGGCCATGGATAGCTGGGACGAGATCAGAACCGCGTATCACGTCGCGCGCGCAGGCACTGTCAGCGGCGCGGCGGAGGCGCTGGGCGTGCATCATGCCACAGTCATCCGCCATATCGACGCGCTGGAGGCGCGGCTGGGCGTGCGCCTGTTTCAGCGCCACGCGCGCGGCTATACCCCGACCGAGGCAGGCGCCGACCTGCTGAGCGTGGCGCAGCGGACGGACGACCAGTTCGCGCAGCTGGCGGGCCGGATCAAGGGGCATGGCGGCGATGTCAGCGGCGATCTGGTGGTGACGTCGCTGGGCGCGTTCAATCACTTCCTCGTCCCAGTACTGGCGGATTTTCAAGAGGCCCATCCGGATCTAAATGTGCAATACCTGACTGGCGACCGCCTGTTTCGTCTGGAGTACGGCGAGGCACATGTTGCGGTCCGTGCAGGCCCTGCGCCGGACCAACCCGATAACGTCGTGCAGTCTTTCTTTCACCAATCTGTCGCGCTCTATGCTGGGCCTACTTACATTGCGCGCAAGGGCCTGCCTGCGGGGCTTGAGGCGCTCGGCGGTCACCGCTTTGTCGGTGCTGGCGATGCGCAGGCTCGCGCGCCCCACGCCCGCTGGCTGGCGACGGCCGTGCCGGCCGCCGCGCTTGTCTTTCGTAGCGACGACGTCCACGCGCAGTGGGCCGCAATCGCTGCCGGTGCTGGCATCGGCTTTGTGCCCTGCGCGCAGGCGGTCTTGATGCCTGGGCTGGTCCAGATCGCGCCGCCGCAGGCGGAGTGGGCCGCCCCCCTGTGGCTGGTCAGTCACGTCGACCTGCATCGTACGGCCAAGGTGCAGGCACTGCTGACTTTCCTCAAGCAGCATACGGGCGCATGGGGCCGCGGCCCGCAGGACACGGCATGAGCGACGTGATGCGCGGCCATTTGGCGATGCTGGCGTTTTCGGGCCTCATCGCGGGCTCCTTTGCACTAGGGTCGTTGGCGGCGCCGCATATCGCACCGGCGGCGCTGAACGCCATCCGCTTTGCCATAGCGGCGGTGGTCATGGGCATCTGGGCGCTGGCGACCACTGGCATCACGCGGCGCGATTTCGAAGCACCGTGGCGCTACATTATCCTTGGTGTCCTGATGTGCCTGTACTTCGTACTGATGTTCAAAGGGCTCAAGACGGCGCCGCCGGTGTCGTTGGCCGCGGTGTTCACTCTGTCGCCAATCCTGTCGGGCATCGCGGGCTACGTTCTGCTACGCCAGATCGCGACGCGCCGCATGGCGGTCGCGCTTGCGGTCGGGGCGGCGGGCGCGCTGTGGGTGATCTTTCGGGCTGATCTTGCTGCGCTGCTGGAGTTTCGGATCGGCCGGGGCGAGGCGATCTATTTTTGGGGCTGCGCAGCACATGCCGTTTATACGCCCCTGGTGCGAATGCTGAACCGGGGGCAATCGCCCGTCGTCTTTTCCTTTGGGGCAGTCACGGCGGCGGCTATCATACTCACCTTTGTCGGCGCGCCTGACTTGTTGCAGATGGACTGGGCCGGGTTGCCGCCCATCGTCTGGATCACACTGGCTTATGTCACTGTCTTTGCCACTGCTCTGACCGTCGTTCTGTTGCAATACGCATCGCTCAAACTTCCCAGTGCCAAAGTGATGGCTTACACCTACCTCACTCCCAGTTGGGTGATCGGCTGGCAGGTTGCGCTAGGCCATTCGCTACCCCCGTCGCTGGTGCTGATCGGTATCGGGTTGACGATCGTGGCGCTAGCCCTGCTGCTCAAGAACGAGGGATAAGCCGACGAGCTGGGAACCATCAGCGCCGAAGGGGCGTTGTGGCGGGACATGTAAATTATAAACGGGATATCCCATGCGCAATATCATCTATCTCGTCGGTATCGTCGGTATCGTACTGGTCGTCGTCAACTTCGTTCTCTAATATGACTTTCGCCGGGGTGATGCGCGGCGCGCGTCCCCCGGTCAAGGCGTTTCATCGCCCAGCTGGGCGGCCAGAAATACCTCGAACGCGTCCAGATCGACGGGCTCGAACTGCCCAAACCCCTGCATCCATGTCGACGCTGCGCGCAAGCCGCCCGGCTCCAGCTTGCACCACGTCAAACGTCCCCGCCGCTCCTGACTTATCAGCCCCGCACGCCCCAGTATCGCCAGATGCTTGGAGATCGCGGCAAGGCTGATTTCAAACGGCTCCGCCACATCTGTCACGGCCATGTCGTCCTCCAGCAGCATCGACAGGATTGCGCGCCGCGTGGGGTCGGCAAGGGCCGCGAAGGTCAAATCCAAGGATCCGGTCATTCTATCTCCAGATATTGAGCCAGATCAATGGCAGTGGCAGCGACAACAGATACACTGATTTTCAATGATTTTTAACGACGAAGGGAAAGCACATGTTCACCAACATCATGGTTCCAGTTGATCTGGTTCACAAGGACAAGCAGCAAAAGGCGCTGCAGATCGCGGGCGACATGGCAAAGGCGCATGGCGCGACAGTCCACGTGGTCAGTGTCGGCGGTGATCTACCCGGCAGTCTTGGCCACAACCCCGCCGAATTCGGCGCGACGCTGGATGCTTTTGCTGCCGCTTTGCGCAATCAGTATAGCGCCGAGGTTGTGGCGCATCCGATCCTGTCCAATGATCCATCCGTCGACACCACTCGCATGCTGATGAAGGGCATCGACGATACCGGCGCTGATCTGGTGATCATGGCCTCGCACCAGCCCGGCGTGATGGAGCATATATTCAGCTCGCATGGTGGCTATATCGCACAGCACGCCAAATGCTCGGTCTTCGTGGTCCGCTAAAGCGCAGCATTCGCTCAACCGTTTGGTTGAATGAGCCTAGGCCGTGAAATTTAACTCTGCTGGCTCGGCCTCGGTTCGGGCAGCCATTCATCTCGGCATAAATACTATTTTCAAACAATGGCTTGAGTGAGCCAACCCTGTGGCGCACCGCCGCTTGACTCGGGCGCGCCTGCCGCATAGCAATGCTGTGAACCGTCCGGACCGAAGGGCACTCCCGTGACTGACCCCGACCATCGCGCAAAGCTCCGCGATCTCGAGGCGAAGATCGAGGCGCTCAAAAAACCCAAAGGGGTTAAGGCCCACACGGACGAGCATTATTCGCAGGCCAATCTGGCATGGCGCATGGTGATAGAGCTAGTCGCCGGTCTGCTGATCGGTTTTGGCATCGGGTACGGGCTGGATCGCCTTTTGGGCACATTGCCCATTTTCCTGGTGCTGTTCACATTGCTGGGCTTGGCGGCCGGGATCAAAGTAATGATCCGCAGCGCCGAGGAAATCCAGCAAAAGCAGTTGGCCGAAGAGGCCGCGGATCAATCGGCCGCAACAGGCCGGGACGAGAGGGTGAAAGATGGCGACTGAAGCAGCAGCCGGAGAACAGACGGGTCTGGTATTCCACCCGATGGACCAGTTCATTATCAAGCCGCTGTTCGGCGATGGCGCGGTCGGCATGTTTACCGTCACCAACTTGACGCTGTGGATGGCGATCACTGTCATCGCCACAGTCGCGCTTCTCGTTCTCGGCTCGTCCAGCCGCCAATCCATTCCAACGCGGATGCAGTCGATCGCAGAATTGGCTTACGGTTTTATTCGCAAGATGGTCGAAGATGTAGCCGGCCGCGATGCGCTGCCGTATTTCCCGTATATCATGACGATTTTTATGTTTGTGGTCATGGCCAACTTTGTCGGCCTGCTGCCCGGCGCTTTCACCACGACCAGCCACATCGGTGTCACTGCAATGCTTGCTATGCTGGTGTTTGTGTCTGTGACGGTCATCGGCTTCGTCAAACATGGCGCAGGGTTTCTGGGCCTCTTTTGGATCAGCGCGGCACCGTTGCCGCTGCGCCCGGTTTTGGCCCTGATTGAGGTCATCTCGTATTTCGTACGCCCCGTCAGCCATTCCATTCGTTTAGCTGGCAACATGATGGCTGGCCACGCGGTGATGAAAGTGTTCGCGGCCTTCGCGCCGATGATTGTCCTTTCAACAGGCTTGGGTCTCATTGTTACGCCATTGTCGATCCTCGCGATCTCGGCGATCTATGCGCTCGAAATTCTCGTGGCCTTCATTCAGGCCTACGTCTTTACCATTCTCACCTGTGTCTACCTAAAGGATGCGCTGCATCCAGCACACTGATCCGCAGGCGGAAATACCGGCAGGGCGACGACCCGCCGCTCGAACCAAACGACATAACGCAAATTCCAAGTAAGGAGACATCTCATGGAAGGCGATATCGCAACAATGGGCGCATACATCGGCGCTGGTCTGGCATCTGTAGGCATGGGCGGCGCAGCCGTCGGTGTGGGTAATGTTGTCGGCAACTTCCTAGCCGGCGCCCTGCGCAACCCATCAGCCGCTGCTGGCCAGACGGCAACGATGTTCATCGGCATCGCATTCGCCGAAGCGCTGGGGATCTTTTCGTTCCTCGTCGCGCTTCTGCTGATGTTCGCAGTCTAAGCCATACGGCCTGACTGATCCTTACGGGATGGGTGAGGGGCGACTGCCTCTCACCCTCTCGGGTCCATAGGTTCCTGAGAAAGGACGATAACATGGCAACCGAAACCGCCGCCGCGACGGGCGGGCATGTCAGCCCCATCGCCCTCGAAGAGGCCGGAATCTGCATAGACTCCAACGGCGGTGCCATCGGCCTGCCGCAGCTTTGCCCCGACTGGATGGGCAATCAGATATTCTGGCTGGCGGTTACGCTGGTCGTCATATTCTTTGTGCTTTCGCGCATCGCGCTTCCGCGAATCGCGTCTGTCCTGGCCGAGCGTCAGGGGACAATCACCAATGACATCGCAGCTGCCGAAGACCTTAAGGTCAAGGCGAGCGAGGCAGAGAAGGCCTATGAAAAGGCGCTGGCAGATGCCCGCACCGCCGCGAACAAAATCGTTGCTGAAACCAAGGCAGGCATAAAGGCCGATCTTGATGATGCGTTGGCCAAGGCCGACGTCGAAATCTCGGCCAAGGCCGCTGAAGGCGAAAAAGTGATAAACGAAATCCGCGCGAATGCGCTGGAGAGCGTCAAGGACGTGGCCAAAGATACGGCCCGCGAAATCGTCGCTGCGATGGGTGGTTCGGCAGATGCCAAAACCGTCGACGCAGCCGTCACCTCGCAGATGAAAGGGTAATTCAATGCGCCTTATCGCAACCATGATCGCCCTGCTCACCGCCAGCCCCGCGCTGGCCGCCGGCGGTCCTTTCTTCTCGTTGTCGAATACGAATTTTGTCGTGTTGATCTCGTTCATCCTGTTCGTCTCCTTCCTTGTCTACCTGAAGGTACCGGGCAAGATTGGCGAGTTGCTGGACAAGCGCGCTGACGGCATCAAGTCCGAACTGGATGAGGCCCGCGGGCTGCGCGAAGAGGCGCGAGCCCTGCTGGCCACGTTCGAGCGCCAGCAAAAAGAAGTGCAGGAGCAGGCCGACCGCATCGTCGTGCAAGCCAAGTCCGAGGCGAAGGCTGCGTCAGCACAGGCCCGCGAGGATCTACGAAAATCCATTGCTCGCCGGATGCAGGCCGCAGAAGGCCGCATTGCATCTGCCGAAGCGGACGCCGTGCGCGCAGTACGTGACCGCGCTGTGACCATCGCTATCGCTGCTGCACGCGACGTGATTGCCAAGCAGATGACCGCAGCGGACGCGAATAAGCTGATTGACGACGGCATCGATGTAGTCGCTGCAAAGCTGCACTAAGTCTGCCCGGCGGATGAGATTAAAAGACCCGGCTCCTCAGAAGGCGCCGGTTTTTTTGTGTGTCTGCGGTTTTGAGTCTGCAGCGGCAGCAACGGACCCTTGATATGAAAGGGGGCCGTTGGTTCGGCCCCTCAATCATTCTGCTGCGATCGTCTCGTCGTCTGCCTGTCGTTCGATATGCCTTGAACTCCGGCGGTGTAACCGGTCGCCCCCCCCGCCAACAGGGCCGATGCCGCATCTAGCGTATCGCCACTGATTGCTTGGTTGGGGCGGGTCAGTTGCGGCGCGCCATAGCTGCGATATGCGACTAAGGTCGCCGTGCTGCCGGCCTCTACCGCGTAAAATCTGGTCTGGATACGTTTGGCTGAAATCTGCTGAGGCCGCGCTGTGACAGGCGCTGTGACAGGCGCTGTTATTCGCGTGATAGCCAGTAAGGCGCAGGCCTGTTGCTGGCGCGTTGGTCACGAGCTCCCTCATCAAGGGCTCGCTTGGAGTGGGTGGGCGCAGGCAAACCGCGTTCTGCAGGCGTATCATGCCCAGAAATCCAGGAGAGAGCGGCGGGCCGCGAACCATCGGGCGTTACCTGATCCACACAGCGTATGGCTAAGCCCAATAAGATATGCGGCGGCGCTGGCCATACAATCTAATTCCCCCGAGTGGTCACAGCCGGATACAGCAAAAAGCGCGTCTATTTAGATGCGCACGCAAGATATAGGCGCACATCTACGAATCGGTCAACACCCTTTGCCGCCAAATGCGGACGGGCAGGCGCCGATAAAGTACGATAATTTCTAAAAGCTGAATCGATTCGGTGTGTTGCCCTATGGAGAAAATATTACTGGTTTCAGGCGTTTTCCCGCAGTACATGCCCGGCAAGCTAGAGCGAGCCACAAATCAGGATGCGCGCTTGCGGCTCAGCCGCCACGATACCCGCTAGCGCGGCGCGAATGTCCGGCGCGGTATACGCCATCATTCCTGCGGACTTGGCGGCGGCGGCGGTAATCTCGGCGGGCAATGTGTTGGCCTCGCCGGGGATCGAAAGTGCTGTCAGGCTGGCCGCTTGTGCAGCCAGCGGGCGCAGGTATCCAGCGATGTCCTTGGTATTCAGCATCCCGCAGATCAGATGCGTAGACCGTGCGGGCAGGCTGGCCAGATGTACACCCAGCGCCTCGCCCGCCGACGCGTTATGTCCACCATCCAGCCACAGCTCGGCGTTGGGCGCCAAGTCTGCCAGCGCGCCAGTATCAAGGCGCTGCATCCGGGCGGGCCAGTGGGCGCGGGTGACGGCCGCCTCAGCGGCGTTGCCGTCCTTGCCCAGATACCGCAAGGCGGTCAGTGCCGCGCCGGCATTCTGAATCTGGTGCGCGCCGGGCAGATTGGGCAGCGGCAGGTCTTGCAGGCCCGTTTCGTCCTGATAAATCATGCGCCCCCGATCGGCGGCGACATGCCAATGCTGGCCATATGTCAGCAGCGGCGCCCCATGACGGTTGGCGACATCCTCGATTACTTCCAGCGCCTCATCGGTTTGAGGCGCGACGACGCACGTCACGCCGCGCTTGATGATGCCAGCCTTTTCGCCCGCGATCTTGGCCAGCGTATTGCCCAGATATTGCTCATGGTCAAAACTAACGGGAGTGATGATCGTCAGGGCAGGCCGCGCGACCACGTTTGTCGCGTCCAGCCGTCCGCCAAGGCCGACCTCAAGCAGGGTGTAATCGGCGTGAATTCGTGACATTGCCAACAGGGCGGCACAGGTTGTGATCTCAAAATAGGTGATGCTGCCTGTGCCGTTCGCGGCATAGCACTCGTCCAGAACAGCGCTCAGCGCACCCTCCGATATCAGCGTGCCGGCCAGTCTAATCCGCTCGTGAAAGCGCGCCAGATGAGGCGAGGTATAGGCGTGAACAGATGCGCCGGTCTCCTCCAGACCGGCGCGGATCATCGCCTGCGTACTGCCCTTGCCGTTCGTCCCGGCGATATGCACCACTGGGGGCAGAGCGTCTTGTGGATTCCCCAATGCGTCAAGCAGCCGCCAGACGCGGTCAAGCGTCAGGTCGATGATCTTGGGGTGGAGCGCCATCATGCGCTCTAGAATGACGTCCGATCCTGCCGCGCTCATTTCTTGGCCGCAACTTTGGGTTTCACAGCAGTCGGCGCTTGCGTGCCGCCCTTTGCCGGAGGTTTGGCAGTCGGCCTTGCAGGCTCCATCTCTTCGGGTTTGGGCGCGGGCAGATCGCCGGCGACAGCGGGCGGCAGGCCCAGCAGCATCCGGGTGATGCCAATCAACTCGGCGCGCATCTTGGGGCGGGGTGTTACGCGATCCAGCATGCCGTGATCCAGCAGATATTCGGCGCGCTGAAACCCTTCTGGTAGCTTTTCGCGAATGGTCTGCTCGATCACGCGCGGCCCGGCAAAGCAGATCAGCGCGTTTGGCTCGGCGATCTGCACGTCGCCCAGCATGGCGTAGGAGGCGGTGACGCCGCCCGTTGTGGGATGCGTCAGCACAACGATATATGGCAGGCCCGCCTCCTTCAGCATCTGGATTGCGACGGTGGTGCGTGGCATCTGCATGAGGCTCAAGATTCCCTCCTGCATGCGCGCACCTCCTGCGGCGGAAAACAAAATCAATGGCCGCTTCATCCTTACCGCCGTCTCGGCCGCCGCGATGATTGCGTTGCCCACATACATGCCCATCGACCCGGCCATGAAGCTAAAATCCTGCGCGGCGGCCACGATGGGCGTGCGCCCAATCTCACCGGTGGCGACAAGCATCGCCTCCTTCTCGCCCGTGGCCTTCTGCGCGGCCTTCAGCCGGTCAGGATAGCGTTTCTGATCACGAAAATGCAGCGGGTCGGCCTTTGGCGCGGCCACTGCCACCTCGGCGAAGGTGTCACCGTCAAACAACGCCTGAAACCGCGCGCGTGGCGCTATGTTCATGTGATGCCCACACGACGTGCAGACGTTAAGGTTCTGGGTCAGCTCGCGATGGAACAGCATTGTGCCGCACTCATCGCATTTGCTCCACAGGTTCTCGGGCGTCTCGCGGCGCGAGAAGATCGAGTTGATGCGCGGACGCATGTAATTCGTGATCCAGTTCATGGGGCTGCCTTCTGCCATTTTCCTTGAAATAAGATGCGCGCCGCCGAAATGCAATCAGGCGCGCAAGGCTAACCGCGCCGCCAGGTACGAGCACAGAAGGATCATTAGGTCCATTGGCATCCATTTGAGCAGCTGCGCAGTATCATTAGGCCCGAAAGGATAGGTCGCAAGCGCCAGCCCGTCAAAATACCCGGCCGGAGCGACCAGTGCAATGGCGCTGAAATTATTGACCAGGTGCAGCGCGATCGCAGGGCCAAGCGTGCCACTGCGCGCCGTTAGGTCGGCGGCGGCGAGGCCAAAGAGCATGGCCCAGATCACGACCAGCCATGCGGCATCGCCCATCATGCCTGGTTGGTAATGCAGCATTCCGAATAGCGCGGCAGGCAGGCCCATCCATAAAGCGGGATGACGGAACCGCGCGGCCAGTTGGCTCTGGAGGTAGCCGCGAAAGACGATTTCTTCTGTCCCGGTCTGGATCGCGAGGCCGACTAGCGTCAGGGGCAAGAGGGGTAGCCACGCGCTTATCGTTAGGCTGCGCTCTAGCGGGATGGGGTCCAGAATTTGCAGTAGCGTTGCCGCGACATAAACGCCGGATAGATAAAGGATCACGCGCAGGCCTTGCCGCGTCGCGCGCCCAAATGCGCCAAACAGGGTGGCGAGACCGCGCTTGTGAACCAGCGGCAGGACGACGGCCAGCGCAAGGGTCAACAACCCGAACGCATAGAGATTGACCAGCGCGCCGCCTGCCGTGGTCGCGTTCTCGATGCCTTGGCCGTCCGGCCCCCATGTTTCGGGCGGCAGCAGGACCGCGCACAGCCAGCCATACCCAATCGACAGCGCCAGAAAGAGCGCGACCGTCAGCAGGGTGCCCAGCAGCAGCCGCCACAGCGGGGCCGATGGTCGGGCAGGATCGACGAGAGGAGTGTTAGCCGGATATCGCATGATGTGACGCTATCCCTGTGCGGGGCGCGGCGCAATCGCATGCGATGGGGTGCGGCACCAACGTACACGGCGCCTGTTTGAATACCCCGACTTGCACGAAACTTGCCGCTCACCTATTCCTGAGGCAACAAATCCCCCCACCCCCGTTTCCATGAGGCTACCATGATCAAGTTCGATAAGTCCAAACTACCCAGCCGCTACGTCACCGAAGGCCCGTCCAAGGCGCCGCACCGGTCATATATGTACGCCATGGGCCTAACCGAAGAAGAAATTCACCAGCCCCTCGTTGGTGTCGCAACCTGCTGGAACGAGGCCGCGCCGTGCAACATCGCTCTTAGCCGTCAGGCCCAAGCGGTCAAGATGGGCGTCAAAGCCGCCAGCGGCACGCCGCGCGAATTTACTACGATTACGGTCACTGACGGCATCGCGATGGGCCATGAGGGGATGCGCAGCTCCCTCGCCAGCCGGGAGGCAATCGCCGACACGGTTGAGCTGACGATGCGCGGCCATGCTTATGACGCCATCGTCGGTCTGGCCGGTTGCGATAAATCCCTGCCGGGCATGATGATGGCGATGGTGCGTCTAAACACGCCGTCGGTGTTCATCTATGGCGGTTCGATCCTGCCGGGGCGCGCGCCGGATGTCGACGAGATCCCCGAAGATTTCCGGTCGCGCGACCTGACAGTGCAGGACATGTTTGAGGCGGTGGGCCGCCACCAAAACGGCACGCTGTCGGACGCCGCGCTTGATATGCTGGAACGCGTCGCTTGCCCCAGCGCGGGCGCTTGCGGCGGCCAGTTCACGGCCAACACCATGGCCTGCGTCAGCGAGGCGATCGGTCTGGCCCTGATCAACAGCTCAGGGATGCCCGCGCCGTATGAGAGTCGCGACCAGTATGGCGAAGCGTCGGGCCGCGCCGTGATGAACCTGATCGAAAAAAACATCCGCGCCCGCGATGTCGTCACGCTCAAGTCCCTGCAAAACGCTGCACGCGTCGTCGCCTGCACCGGCGGGTCGACCAATGCGGGCCTGCACTTGCCTGCCATTGCGCATGAGGCGGGCATCGACTTCTTCCTTGAGGACGTGTGCGACATTTTCCGCGACACGCCCTATTTCGTCGATCTGAAACCGGGTGGCGCCTATGTGGCCAAAGACCTTTACGACGTAGGCGGCATCCCCGTGGTGATGAAGGAGCTGCGCAAGGCAGGCCTGATTCACGAGGATTGCATCACGGCGTCGGGCCGCAGCATGGGCGAGGAGCTGGACCTGATCACCCGCGAGGCGGATGGCAAGGTGATCTATTCCATCGACGCGCCCATCACCAAGACTGGTGGCGTTGTCGGCCTCAAGGGTAATCTGGCTCCTGAGGGCGCTATCGTGAAGGTTGCGGGCATCCCTAGCCAGCACCAGACATTCACTGGCCCCGCCCGCGTGTTCGAGTGTGAGGAGGACGCCTTTGAGGCCGTACAAAGCCGCGGTTATGAGGAGGGCGAGGTTATCGTCATTCGCAACGAGGGCCCCGCAGGTGGCCCCGGTATGCGCGAGATGCTGTCGACCACGGCGGCCCTGTCTGGTCAGGGCATGGGCAAGAAAGTGGCGCTGATCACCGATGGGCGTTTTTCCGGCGCGACGCGCGGTTTCTGCGTGGGTCATGTCGGGCCTGAGGCCGCGTATGGCGGGCCAATTGCACTTCTGAAAAACGGTGACATGATCTCGATCGACGCAATCAAAGGCAGCATCACGGTTGATCTGACCGACGAGGAGTTGGCCGAGCGTAAAAAGGCGTGGCCCGGCCCTCGCGAGACGATGTATGCCTCAGGTGCGATTTGGAAATTCGCCCAGCTGGTCGGCGCGACCTACAAGGGTGCGGTCACACATCCGGGCGCCGAGGCTGAGCGTCACATCTACATGGATATCTAGGCCGATGCGGTTCGCTATCATGATGCGGTCCGCTGTTGCGGGTGCGTTGGTCCTGCCGCTCGCTGCTTGCCTTGGTGACGGCGAGGGGGCGTTGGGGTTGCGCCCTAATGCATCTATACTGGCTGAGGCGCCGCGCCGCGTGGCGGTGTTCGGTGGCAATGTGGTGGTGACCGGCCCCGAAGGATATTGCGTCGATCCCGGCAGTGTGCAGAAGCAGCGCGATGCGGCCTTTGCCCTGCTGGCCAGTTGCACACATATGGGCCGTGCGCCCCAGAGCAACGTGTGGCCGGCCGTCGTCACCGTTTCGGTGCTTGGCCGTGATGCGGGAGCGGCACAGCCCACCGCCGCTCGTCTAGCCGCGCCTTGGGCCAATTCCGGTGTTATCGACCAGATCGACAGCGATGGTATCTCGCTAATTCAGCTTGAGCGCGGGGGCGATGCCCTGTTGCCCGGCGGTGACCCGCGCCACTGGCGTGGGGCATTGGTCATCAACGACCACATGATCGGCCTGGCTGTCTACGGCGAGGCGGGCAGCGGTATGCGGGCGGGCACTGGCCGCGCCCTGCTGATCGCAGCCGCAGAGGCGATGCGCGACGCCAGCCCGCGCAAGCGTGCGGTGCAGGCAGATGCGCCCGCTACGCCGGCAAAGGTGCAGACCGCCGCGCCGGATGGTGAGGATGCCAAGGCGTCGCCAAAGTTGTCGCGCAAGGCCCGCCCCGGGCGCGAGCTGAAATCCTTGGTCCAAGGATTGTTTCGTAAACCGGCTTAATCCTATAGTACCTATTGGCGGGGCAGGATAGGCACGCAGCGATGCAGACGGGGGCGATGGCAGATGCAGATGCGTAGAGCTTTGATCGACTGGATCGTTCATCGGCACGGTGTGCGTCGCTGGACGCGCGCCGCCCGCCGCGCATCGGACATGCCCTTGGCAGAGCTGCGCCGTGAGAGGAACATGGCGCACAAGCTGCTGTATTCACTTCATGAAATGACGGCGGTTGCTGATAATCGGCTTGCGCTGCCGATGATCGGCTCTAATGCCTTTCCCAAACCACACGGTACCGATTGGGCCTGGCGCCCCGCGCTGTGGAACTTGCCGCTGGCCAGTCCCGGTATGTCATCCGCCCCCAGCAAATCCAAGCTGGGCGATGAACTGACATTGTTTCATGATTGCGCACGATCTGAATTGACGTTGCGGCAGATCCGCAACACCCGCGAGGCTGACCTTGCTCCCTACGGTCTGCGCATGGATGTCTTTGCCTTCGACGGCTCGTTCTTGTCGGTCGTGTTGGACTTGCCGCATGGCGCTGTCGATGGCCTGAAAAAGCGGCACCTCCTGCGCATGACCACGATCGTTGAGTTGGAAAAACCGCTCGAGATTTTTGCCCGCCTGAACATCAAGCACGGGCCGAACACCGAACAGATCGTGCGCGAACTGCCGCTGGGTGATGACGAGATAGTGGTCGAGTTTGACCTTGCCTACAGCGGCCTCAATGAGAAGCGGATCGAGCGGGTGTGGGTCGATCTGATCTTTGAAAATCCCGAAATGAGTCAGGTCGTGCTGCGCGATCTAACCTTCAGCCGTCGCCCGCGCGCCGAGTTTTGATGCTGGTGCCTTTATGCACCCGACCGGAAAGGCCCAAAGATGAGCAAACTGATATGATGAAATTTACACTGACCAAGACCCGCCTGTTCGAGGGCGTTTGGGAGGGGCAGCTGGTTCATGAAGGCGAGGGTAATAGCCAGCCTGATATTGAGGTCACGCATTTGGAACGGCCTCTGCCTGACGTCGAACTGATCGAGGCCGAGGAGAGCGGCAGCTGGACATTGCGGGTTCCGATCCCACCCGACGTCATCGCCGACGGCGTGCAGACATTTCTGATCCGCGACAAGCGCGCAGGCGCTGTGCTAGACAGTTTCGCGCTGATGTCGGGTGACGCGCTGGGCTATGACATCCGCACCGAGGTAACGCTGCTCCGCGAGGAGCTGGACATGCTTAAACGCGCGTTCCGCAGGCATTGCCTCGAGACCAGTTGAGCGGCGCAGGTGTCAGGTATCGCCCGCCTCGTCCGGCGACGTGAACTCATGCGCTGTCAGGCGGCGCGGCTCGTACTCGACATTGCTGGGCTTCTCGATCTTGTCCGACGTCGCGGCGACCACGCCCAATTCCTCGAACTTGCGGGCCGATGGCAGAACGCGCCCCTCTAGTGATCCTAGCGCTTTGTTGTAGTGATCGACGGATTGGCCCAGAGAGCGGCCCACCTTGCCCAGATGCTCAGCAAAGATGCGCAGGCGATCATAGATCTCCTTGGCGGTTTTCTGCACCTCTTCGGCATTTTCGGTCATTTTGTCCTGCTGCCAGCCATAGGCAATCGCCTTGACCAGCGCCATCAGAGTGGTTGGCGTCGCGATCAGCACCTTACGTTCGAACGCGTATTCGATCAGGTTTGGATCGGCCTCGGCGGCGGCCGACACGAACGTCTCGCCGGGGATGAACATCACGACGAAATCGGGGGTTGATCCCAACGTATCATAATACGCCTTGGATGACAGATCATTGACGTGTTTGCGCACCTGAACTGCGTGCTGCTTGATGAACTGGCTCTGCAATTCGGGCGTATCGGCCTCCAGCGCGTCCAGATAGGCCGATAGCGGCGTCTTGGCGTCGATCACGATGCTCTTGCCGCCGGGGATGTGGACGATCGCATCGGGGCGCCGCTTGCCCTCGTCAGTGTCAAAGCTCTTTTCCAAGTGAAAATCGACACGCTCGGTCATCCCGGCCATCTCGAATACCTGCCGTAGCTGCATCTCGCCCCAGCGTCCTCGCGTCTTGGGTGCGCGCAACGCCTGCACCAAGCGGCGTGTTTCGGTCCCCAGGTTGGCCTGACCCTCGGCCAGCGACAGCACCTGCTGCTTGATCGTGCCATAGGCTTCGTTGCGGGCCTTTTCGATCTCGCCCATGCGCAGGTCGAACTTGCCCAGCCGCTCGTCGAGCGGCTTGACCAGATCGCGGATCGCGGCATGGCGCTGATTCAGATCCTCATCGGCAGATTGCTTGTGGGTCTTGAACCGCTCAGACACGAGCGACAAAAACTTCTCGGAATTAGCTGACAGCGCGCCTAAGGCCAGCGCTTGAAACCGGTCCTCCAGCTGCTTTTTCATGTTGGCCATATCGGCCAGCCGCAGCTCATGCGTCTCTTGCAGGCTCTCCAGACGTTGCGCCAGCGTTGCGGTTCTTACCTGTTCGTCCAAGAGCTCAGCGCGCAGCGCCTCGGCGCGGTCCTCCATCGCGGCCGCACGCTCGGCCTGCGGGGTCATTCCGGCCAGCCGCTCGCGCAGGGTCGCGGCGTCCGCCTGCGCGTGACGAGCGCGCCGCGCGGCGAAAATTGCCATAAGCGCGAGAATCAGCACCAGTACGGCTGCACTGATTGCGGCGGCCTGCCACTCGGCTGGCGTCAGATCTAGATACTGCTCCATGCGCGTTGCTCCCGTGTTCGGTGTTTGTTCTAAATGGAGGTAAGGTTGACCGCTCTGCAACCCACAAAAGCCGCCTAGCTGCGCCCGAACAGCCGCTCGATATCGCTGAGTTTCAACGCGACATATGTGGGGCGGCCGTGGTTGCACTGGCCAGACAGCGGTGTCGCCTCCATCTCACGCAACAGTGCGTTCATCTCATCGGCCTGCATGCGGCGCCCTGACCTTATAGAGCCGTGGCAGGACATGCGGCTGAGGACAGCGTCGATGCGCGTGCGCACCGTCTCGGTACTGCCCTGATCGGTCAATTCGTCCAGTATGTCGAGGACCAGCGCCCGCGCATCGACATTTCCGAGCAGGGTCGGCGTCTCGCGCACCGCGACGGCGCCGCCGCCAAACGGCTCGATCGTTAGGCCCAGCGGGGCAAGATCGTCTGCCGCATCCATTAGCATGGCACATTCGGCCTCGCTCAACTCGACGATTTCGGGGATCAGTAGGGCCTGCGCAGCGATGCCATGCCCCTGCATCTGGCGCTTGAGCCGCTCGTAGACCAACCGCTCGTGCGCGGCGTGCTGATCAACGATGACGATGCCGTCCTCGGTCTGGGCGATGATGTAATTCTCATGGACCTGTGCGCGGGCAGCCCCCAACGGGAGCGCTGCGTCGCTGCGCGAGGCATCCTGTGCGGCAGGCTCCGGCTCGGCGCGGGCGCTATAGCTACCTTGTATCTCGGCAAAGCCAGGCGCCTGCGCGTTATAGCTGGCCGTGCGGGCCTGCGCTGATGGGCGATCCATCTGGTAGACGCGTGGGCGCCCCGCCGGTTCGGGCGTAAACGCGCCCAGCGTGCCAGCCGCCACTGTCGACGATGCCCGGTGCCCGGCCTCGGCCAGCGCATGGCGCAGGCCCGATACGATCAGCCCGCGCACGGTGCCCGGGTCGCGGAATCGCACTTCGGATTTGGCCGGATGCACGTTGACGTCTACCAGCGCGCCCTCGCATTCGATGAATAACGCGGCAACGGGATGTCTGTCGCGGCTCAGCACGTCCATATAGCCTGCGCGCAGGGCGCCGATCAGCATGCGGTCGCGGACGGGGCGGCCATTGACGAAGAGGAACTGGGCGACAGCGGCCCCACGCGAATAGGTCGGCAAGCCCGCGTAACCGGTCATGTGAAACCCGTCCCGCTCGGCGTCAATCAGCATAGAGTTATCGGTGAAGTCGCGCCCGATGACGCGGGCCAGCCTTGCATGAAGCGCATCGAACAAATCGCCCGTTTCCGCATCGGCGCGAAATACCTGCCGCTCGGCGCCCCCCGATACGTCGCGCAAAGTAAAGCTGACCTGCGACTCGGCCATTGCCAGCCGCTTTATCACATCGCCTATCGCCTGCGCTTCGGCCCGGTCGGTGCGCATGAATTTGAGGCGGGCGGGCGTGGCGTGAAACAGATCGCGCAGGGTTATGACCGTCCCACCATTCAGTGCGGCGGGGCGCACTGTGCCTACCTTGCCGCCCACCACAGAAATCTCGGCACCGTCATGCCCTGCCGCGCGGGACGTGACCGTCAGCCGCCCAACGGCTCCGAGGGATGCAAGCGCCTCACCGCGAAAGCCGAAGCTGTGAATGTTCAGCAGATCACTGCCGTCTATCTTGGACGTTGCATGCCGGGCCAGTGCCAGTGGCAGATCGCCGGGCGTCATGCCGCATCCATCGTCGGTGATGCGGATCAAGGTCTTGCCCCCATCAGCGATATCGACCGAAATGCGCTGCGCTCCAGCATCGATGGCGTTCTCGATCAGCTCCTTGACCGCAGAGGCGGGCCGTTCGACAACTTCGCCAGCGGCGATGCGGTTGATCGCGGCCTCGTCCAATTGGCGGATGACGGGGCCGGGTTGGCCGATATGGGGGGCATGCTGTGACATAACACAATACTTAGCATGGCCCGGTTTGATTTGACCAGCGGCCGGCAGGGCGTTGGGCAAGGGGAAAAAACTGCGCCGTCGACGTATGCCCCCTCTACAATCGCGGTGTTCTGGTCTAGCCTGCCCGCAATCCAAGGGGTACACGCCCCAGCAAAGCAAAATGACGCCTGAAGCCGTGGATCCCAGGTGCTATTTCGTCTAACAGGCCGGGCAGGGCGAGCATGAGCAATTCAGGACGGCGCAAGCCACCCTTGGTGGCCGACAGGCGCAAATCCAAGACCAAACCAAAGCCGGCGGCAAAACCCCGCAAATCGCGCAGGCGTGCGCCCGCCAAGCGCAGGGGCGGCAACTTTGTCACGCGCGGTATGTTCAGCCTTCTGCGCTGGGTCTGGCGTATCGTTTGGGGCATCGGCTGGCGCCTGACCGCAATTTGTCTGCTAATCGTCGGCATTGCCACTGGCTATGTCTATACCACGCTGCCCGAGGTATCCGCGCTGCTGGACGGGCGCGCGCGCGGCTCTGTCACGCTTCTGGACCGCAATAGCGACGTGTTTGCGTGGCGCGGTGACCAGTTTGGCGGGGCGGTCAATGCGGGCACCGTGTCGCCGCATCTGCGGAACGCTGTGATCGCGACCGAGGACCGCCGATTTTACATGCACCCCGGCATCGATCCTATCGGGATTGCCAGCGCGGTACGTATCAACCTCAGCGAAGGGCGTGGGCCGCTATCGGGGCATGGCGGATCGACCCTGACTCAGCAAACGGCCAAGCTCCTTTGCCTCGGGAGCGAGTATGTCGAGGCAGAGTGGGACAGTCAGGCCGCCTACGAGGCCGATTGCCGCCGCGGATCGCTTGTCCGCAAGGGCAAGGAGGCGATCTATGCGCTGGCGATGGAAGCCAAATACACCAAAGAAGAGATTCTCTCGATCTACCTCAACCGTGCTTATATGGGCGGGGGCGCCTTTGGGGCCGAGGCCGCCGCGCAGCGCTATTTCGGCAAGTCGGCGGCTGAGGTGAACCCATCCGAGGGCGCGATGCTGGCGGGCCTTTTGACCGCGCCTTCGACGCTGGCCCCGACCAACAATATCGAGCGTAGCCAGAACCGCGCATCCGTGGTGGTTGGCCTGATGCGCGATCAAAACTACCTGAGTCCGTCTGAGGAGGCATTGGCGCTGGCCAGCCCCGCCGTCCTGTCTGAGGCCGCCGAGCGTCAGGCTGGCGGCTATTTCGCCGACTGGGTCATGTCGTCGGGGCCGGAGTTTTTCACCCGCGACACCACCGAGGATGTCATCATCCGCACCACGCTGGACCAACGGATCCAGCGCGCCGCCGAGGCGGGGCTGAGCGCCGTTTTCGACGAAAAGCTGCGCGAAGGCTCCAAGGCGCAGGCCGCTGTGGTGGTGATGAGCGCGGATGGTGCGGTGCGCGCAATGGTTGGTGGGCGCCAGACCAAGGTGTCGGGCGCGTTCAATCGCGCCACGCAGGCCAATCGCCAGACTGGCAGCAGTTTTAAGCCCTTCGTTTATGCGACGGCGCTTGAGCTGGGTTATTCTAGCCAGGATACTGTGGTCGATGAGGCGTATTGCATTACTATCGCCGGATCGGGCCAGTGGTGCCCCAGCAACTACGACAACCGCTTTCATGGGCGTGTGACCTTGGCCAAGGCGCTGGAGAAGTCTTACAATATCCCCGCCGTCAAGGTGGCCGAAAGTGTTGGGCTTGACCTTGTGCGCAAGGTCGCCAGCGATTTTGGCATCCAGAGCGATCTGGCCGCTGGTCCTGCGCTGGCGCTGGGGGCGTCTGAAAGCACACTGCTGGAAATGACGGGCGCGTTTGCAGGCATCCTGAATGGTGGCTCATCGGTGAAACCCTACGGTTTGGTTGAGCTGAAGCTGCTGGGCCAGAACGAGGCTGTGATGGGCGCTGGCGGCGGCATTGGTGAGCGAGTGATCCGTGAGGATGCCGCGAGGGATCTGATTTGGATGATGAGCCGGGTGGTCGAGGCCGGCACAGGAATGCGAGCCAAGCTGCCGGGCCGCGAGGCAGCGGGCAAGACCGGCACGACGCAGGCCGCGCGCGATGCGTGGTTCCTTGGCTTCACGGCTGACTACGTGGCCGGCGTTTGGATGGGTTATGACGACAATACGCCGCTGACTGGCGTTACGGGCGGCGGCCTGCCTGCCGAAGTCTGGCATGAGGTTATGGTGCGCGTTCATGAGGGGATGCCAGTGACGCCTCTGCCGATGACGCAGCCGCAAGCACGCCCTGCGCCAGCTGCGCCTGAGCAGCAGCAGGATCCGGAACGCCAACAAGACCAGGGACGTCAGGGCAACCAACGCCAGCAGGACAACCGCGAAGGGCCGATCACGAACATCCTGCGGAAACTGCTGGGCGGGTAGTGAGGGTGATGTGAGCCAGACGACCGCTGGCCCGTAACGCCTGAGGCCTGTCGGCTAGAGCGGCGTCCCTTTGGTGCGACGGGCTGCACCCTTGCGACTGGACGAACGAAAGACGCGCGACCCTTGCAAGTCGCGCGCCAAACTCGGTATCGAAAAGTGCGCTACCCGGCTGTGCGCAAATCCGCGATCAGTCCATCAATGCTGCCTTGGCGGCGGTCCAGCATTGAGCCGATCTCCGTCCGTTCGCTTAGGCGCATGCTAATGCCCTCCATCACCATATCAAAGAAAAGGTCACTCCCAGACCGGTCAGACACGAGGAAGCGAACGTCGAACGGCGCCTCTCCGCGCATTTTTACGTTGGCTTGCACTTCATACCAGGACTTAACCTTCCGCACACCCGTCGCCTCGATCAGGCCGCCTTCGAATTCTTTGAAACGCTTGCCATATTTGCGCGCGACGTAGCCGCGAAACGCATCGGTATAGGCGGCCATCTGCGCCGGTGACGCACGGTTGGCATCCGCGCCCAGCGTGCTGCGCGCGATCAGATCAACATCGGCGTAACGGCGAAATATGCCCTCGAAATCGGCAATCATCTGGTCGACCGGCTTGCCTGATGCGATCACGCGATTGATCTCGCCAACGAGCTTTTCGACGAGCGCACGGGCGCTCACGTCGTTCAGGGCCAGCGCGCTGTGCGGCAAGGCAGTTACAAAGGCCGCACCCATCCCTGTGGCGATTAGGCGGCGGCGTGTTATGTTACTGGTCATAGGGATCGGAATCTTCAAAAGTTGCGCTTACGCCGATGGCTGCGCCGGAAGAAGCGCCGGAATTAGCGCCTGTGCCAGCCATTGCATCATAAGGATCCAGATAGTTATCTGTGCCGCCTTCTCCTACCTTGAATCTACGATTCTGCAGATAGAGAGAGCGGGTCGCGGCATAGCTATCTGCGCTATCGTAAAGGACCGAGTCGATCGACTCTGAATACCGCCCGCGCGCCGACAAGCCCTGGGAGACGCGCGTAGCGGAGGCGTAGTAGGTTGCTGGATCCTCGAGGGCATAGCGCACCGGGTTGGTAAACATATCCGCAACGCGCCCTACGGCCGCGCGGCTGGTCGACGGGCCAAGAAGGAGGATCTCGATATAGGGGCCCTCGTGTACACCCCATTTGTAGAGCGTCTGGCCGAAATCAGCATTCGTTGCGGTGGGCATATTTATATCCGTGGCCACATCGATCAAACCGCCCAGACCCACCGTCGAATTCACCAAAAAGCGGTAAAAATCCGACGTCAATCCGACGCCGTTGCCCTGCATCGCGCTGTTCACCATCGCGCCCGGAAGCGACAGATTGGTCGCGAAATTGCTAACAACCGTTTCCACATCGTCGGGCACGAAAGCGCTGTAGCCGCGGGCGATCGGGCGCAGAACAGCGCGGTCAATCTTCTTGTTCCGCTCATGATTGATCCGGTTCGATTGCTCGAAAGGGTCATACGGCGCGCCGCGCGTGACGGCGGGATCAGGTTGTCCGCAGGCGGCCAGCAGCGCGAAAAGGATCACGCAGGCTGCAGCGCGGGGCGCGAGGGAGGGAGAAATGCGTGTCACCGGGTCACTTTCAGTTCAAGAATCATACGTGGGAGGCATCCGTGGGACACCAATAAAAGTAGTTAGTGCAGTGCACCGCCTGCGGCATGTGGCATCGCGCCGAATGGCAGGAATGCGTTGCACATACGTTACTCAGGTGCCGCAACGCAGCAATCAACGATTTTGCTCAGATGCGAAGTACAGTTTTCCGCGCGATCTGGCAAGTGGCGCGCCTATGTCCGCCTCTGTGGTGCTCTGCGGTATCCCGCACATTTGACGTTTTCATCCCGCGGTGCAGGCGTTAGCGTCGGGCAAAATAGGTTAGGGTGAGGAGCGAGCGACAAATGGGTAAATTCGAAACGAAACTGGCCGAAATGGGTGTGACCCTGCCAGATGCACCGGCCCCTGCGGCCAATTACGTGCCCTATGTGCAAGTGGGCGACATCCTCTATGTTTCGGGCCAGATTTCGCGCGATGCGAGCGGGTTGATTACCGGCAAGTTGGGCGCGGATATGGATACAGCCACCGGGGCAAATGCTGCGCGCAGCTGCGCCGTAGCGCTTCTTGCACAGGTCAAGGCGGCGTGCGGCGGCGATTTGGACCGGCTGGTGCGTGTGGTCAAGCTGGGCGGCTTCGTTAATTCGACGCCCGAGTTCACCGAGCAACCACAAGTGATCAATGGCGCGTCTGATTTGCTGGGCGCGGCGCTGGGCGACGCGGGCAAACATGCACGCGCGGCCGTGTCGGCAGCTTCCTTGCCGCTGGGCGTTGCTGTCGAAATCGAAGGTATATTTCAGATCGCATGATGCGGCTAGACGCGGCATTTCTGCGCCAACCGCTGGCGCACCGCGCCCTGCATGACCGCAACGCAGGTCGGCTGGAGAATTCGCGCGCGGCGATCCGCGCGGCGATTGCGGTGAGATATGGAATCGAGATTGACGTTCAGATGGCGTCTGACGGCGTCGCGATGGTGTTTCACGACGATGATCTGGATCGCCTGACGGATGCCTCTGGGCCCGTTCGCGCGCGCCGCGCCGCCGACCTCGCCGATGTGACGCTCAAGGGTACGGATGAGGGGATCCCGTCACTGGCCGAGGTGCTTGAGCAGGTTGGCGGGCGCGTACCGCTGCTGATCGAAGTCAAGGACCAGCATGGCCAGATGGGTGACACGGACGGTGTGCTGGAGGCGTCGGTCGCACGCGATCTGGTGGGGTATTCCGGCCCAGTCGGCCTCATGTCGTTCAACCCTAATTCGGTGATCCGGTTGGCGGCGCTGGCCCCGGACGTGCCGCGCGGCATCGTCACTTGCGCCTACAGCGCGCATGACTGTCCCGAATTGCCCGCCGCCGTGCGGGACCGGCTGCGCGCCATTCCAGACATGGATGCCGCCAAAGCCAGCTTCATCAGTCACCAATGGGATGACTTGGACCGCAACCGCGTGGCCGAATTAAAGGCAGCAGGCGCCGATATCCTTTGCTGGACCATCCGTAGCCCCGAGGCGGCGCGTGCGGCACGGCGCGTGGCAGCCAACATCACCTTTGAGGGATATCTGCCGGATATACTCGGTTTGCGCGCTTGAATTGACCAGCATCGGGCACAGGTTAGACCTTGTAGTGGAGGCGGGTGAAGCATGACTGACGGTAGCGAAATCACCATCCGCGCGCACGGCGATCTCAGCGGAATTTCGCCCGCTGATTGGGATGCCTGCGCCTGCCCCGAGGCAGCGCAGGGCGGGCGGCCCGAAGACCCGTTTACCACCTACAGGTTTCTAAAAGCGCTGGAGGAGAGTGGATCGGTTGGGCCCGGCACCGGCTGGCAGGCGCAATATTTAACGGCCGAGCAGGACGGACGGACCATTGCATGTGCGCCAGTTTATGCCAAGTCGCACAGTCAAGGCGAATACGTCTTTGATCACGGCTGGGCTGACGCCTATCATCGCGCGGGCGGGCGCTATTACCCTAAATTGCAGATGGCGGTGCCTTTCACTCCGGTCACAGGTCGCCGTTTTCTAGCGTTGCCGGGCTTTGAGCAGGCTGGGACTGCCGCGCTGGTGCAGGGCGCGGTGCAGATCGCTGAGGGCAACGCCGTGTCGTCCTTGCACATCAGCTTTTGTACGGAAGGCGAAGCCGAGGCAGGTGGCCTTCTGGGCCTGATGCGCCGCACCGGCCAGCAGTTTCATTGGATCGACGAAAACTATGGCGATTTCGATGGCTTTCTGGGCGCCCTCAGCGCGCGCAAGCGCAAGAACATCCGCAAGGAGCGGCGCACCGCGCAGAGCTTTGGTGGTGAGATCGTCCAGTTTACTGGGAAGGACATCCAGTCGAGCCATTGGGATGCCGTCTGGCAATTTTATCAGGACACCGGCGCGCGCAAATGGGGCACGCCCTACCTGACGCGGAAATTCTTTGAGATCGCGCATGAGACGCTGCGCGATGATTTCCTGCTGATTTTGGCGATGGATGGAAACGAACCGGTCGCGGGCGCGGTGAATCTTATTGGGGCATCGGCGTTGTTCGGCCGCTATTGGGGCTGTACCGAAGATCACCCATGCCTCCACTTTGAGCTGTGCTACTATCAGGCCATCGACTATGCGCTGGCCCACGGCCTCAGCCGCGTCGAGGCTGGCGCGCAGGGCGAGCATAAGCTGGCGCGCGGGTATTTGCCGGTGGCGACTCATTCGCTGCATTGGGTGCGCGATCCGGGTTTTGCCGAGGCGGTTGCGCAATACCTACGGGCCGAGGGCGCGGCGGTTGAAGAAGATATTGAGATACTGACGTCCTACGGGCCGTTCAGGAAAACACCCAAGGAGGACCAGGAATGAGCGAGAAACTGAGCGATACTGCCCGTACCACGATGATCGACCCGCTATTGGACGCTGGCTGGGCGATGGTGGAGGGCCGCGACGCTATCACAAAGCAGTTCGTGTTCGCCAACTTCGCCGACGCGCTGGGCTGGATGGTGCGCGCGGGGGTGTGGTCCGAGAAGTGGAACCACCACCCCGAGTGGAGCAATGTGTATAACAAGGTTCTGGTCACGCTGACGACGCACGACGTCGACGGGCTTAGCGCGCTGGATGCCAAACTGGCGCGGAAAATGGACATTTTGGCAGGCTAGCGCGCGGCGGCCGAGAAAAAATTTTAGCAAATTTTTTCGCCCGTGGCATGTAAAGTGGCCCAGTATTCGACTGGGCCACTTCATGAAATCGGGCACAGGGGCGTTGCCCCGAGCACTTCAAACCCACGTGGATTTGAAGTGCTCACCCCAGGTTATTTTTGGCAAGAAAAAGCCGGGAGACTAACCTACATCTCTGCCAGAAGACCCTCGCCGGCGGACACGTCGCACAGGCCTGGATTTTCTTCTTCGTGAAGCAGGGTGATTGTGCCATCCTCGACCACCATCGCATAGCGCTTGGACCGGTCGATCAGGCCAACGTCGGCATTGCTGAACTCCATGCCCATCGCCTTGGTAAATTCGGATACCGGGTCTCCCATCATGGCGATGCCTGCACCCGCTGCGCCTGTGATCTCGCCCCATGCGCCAAGAACGAAGGGATCGTTGACCGAAATGCAGATGATCTCGTCCACGCCCTTGGCGGCGAACTGATCCTTGGTGCGCACGAAGCTGGGCACATGCGCATTGTGGCACACGCCGGTGAAAGCACCCGGAACGGCAAAGATGACGACTTTACGACCTTTGACGCGCGCCGCCAGATCGATCGCCTCGGGGCCGTTGGCACCCATGAGGGTCAATGTGGCGGAGGGAAGTGTGTCGCCGGTGGAAATACTCATGCTGGTATCCTGTCTGATGTTTGCGCTGTGATGCCGAACCGATATAGGCTGCGCGGCGTCCGGGCTATTCAAAAAGCGCCGGAACGGTGCAAAAGTCGGTCCTGTGCAAAAAAATCTGGGCCATGTAAGAGATCGGAAGTTAAACATGCCGGATATTGTCGTGATCGGAGCGGGGCAGGCGGGATCATCCCTTGTGGCGCGTCTGCGCAAGGATGGCCATGCCGACCGCATTACCTTGATCGGCGAGGAGACAGTGCCCCCTTATCAACGCCCGCCGCTGTCTAAGGCGTATCTGTTGGGCGATATGGACGTTGAACGGCTTTATCTGCGGCCGCATCATTTTTATGGTGATATTGGCGTAGATCTGCGGCTGGCCACGCGGGTGGACGCCATCGACCGCACCGCACAGGTGGTGAACGCAGGGGGCGAGATGCTGCACTATGATACATTGGTGTTGACCACTGGATCGACGCCCCGCCGCCTGCCCGCCGCGATCGGCGGTGCGCTGGGGGGAGTGCATGTGGTGCGCGATCTGGCAGATGCGGACGCGATGGGGCCGCGATTTGGCCCCGGCGCGCGCGTGCTGATCGTCGGGGGGGGGTATATCGGACTGGAGGCGGCGGCGGTTGCGGCCAAGAAGGGACTGCACGTCACGTTGGTCGAAATGTCGGAGCGTATCCTCGGGCGGGTTGCCGCGCCCGAGACATCTGATTTCTTTCGCGCGCTGCATGGCGAGCATGGTGTCGATATTCGCGAGGGTGTGGGTCTGGTACGGCTCCTTGGCGACGAACATGTCACGGGTGCACAGCTGAGCGACGATAGCGAACTGACAGTGGATTTCGTCATCGTTGGCGTGGGCATCGCGCCCGGTACCGCGCTGGCCGAGACGTCTGGGTTGGAGATTGACAATGGCATCGCCGTCGATGCGCTGGGCCGCACCAGTGATCCGGCGATTTGGGCGGCAGGCGATTGCGCGTCCTTTCCATACCGCGACGGCCGCCTGCGGTTGGAGAGTGTGCCGAACGCTATTGACATGGCCGAATGTGTCGCAGGCAACATCATGGGAGCGGCGTGCGAATATGTACCGCAACCGTGGTTCTGGTCGGATCAATACGACGTAAAGCTGCAGATCGCCGGGCTGAACACCGGTTATGACCGGATCGTGACACGCCCTGCGTCTGGCGCGCGGTCGGCCTCGTTCTGGTATTACCGGGGCGACACGCTGCTGGCGGTCGATGCGATGAACGACCCGCGCGCTTACATGGTGGGAAAGCGTCTGATCGATGCGGGCAGATCGCCTCCACCCGGTGCTGTGGCGGACCCCGCAACAGAGCTGAAATCGCTGCTCGCATGAGGATTATCGCCGGAGATGCGCGCGGACGTCGCCTTGCCGATGTCGGTGACGGTGACATTGCCGCGCAGTTGCGCCCTACATCTGACCGGGTGCGTGAAAGCTTGTTCAACATCCTGTCGAGCATGGATGTAATCGAGGGCGCTGAGGTGCTGGACCTGTTCGCGGGGACGGGCGCGCTGGGGCTTGAAGCGCTGTCGCGCGGCGCAGCGAATGCGCGTTTTGTAGAAAACGGGCGCCCGGCGCTGGCCCTTTTGGATCGCAATATCACGTTGGTTGGGGTCGAGGCGCGTGCATGTGTGCTTCGGCGGGATGCCCGGCAGCCGGGACCGGTGCAGGGCGCGCCTGCAACGTTGGTTTTTATAGATCCGCCCTATTGGCGCGCGTTGGGCGAGGCGGCGCTGGGCGCCGTCATCGCGGCCGGCTGGCTGGCACCCGGCGCTGTGATCGTGTGGGAGGAAAGCGCGCTTATTTTGCCGCCACAGGGCTGCAAGCAACTGGACCGTCGCCGTTATGGTGATACGCAGATTACGCTACTGCGCTGGGCCAGCTGAGGCGGGCGGACTAAGATGCGGCGCTATTTGGTCAATCTGCGGCCATCACGTACCGCGAACGGATAGGTCTTGCCGTCGCGCTGCCAAGCAAAGCCGTGATCGGTACGCAGCACGGTGTAGGCGGTCCAGCCGATAGTGTCCCAAAAGCTGTCATACTGGCCTGTCTCAGGATTGACGCGCCATTTCCCTGCCACGGAATCACCCTTTTCCGGCGCATAGATTGTCACGCCGTCTGGCCCGAAATAGGAGCGGTAGCTATTGCCGTCCCACTGCCCTTCAGCAGTGTTTCCTGTCAGCAGGCGCTGCACCTCAGGAGCAGACAGGACGGTGCTTTCGGCAAAGGCTATGCTGCCAGGTACGCCCAGAAAAAGGGCGGTGGCGATGGCGGTGAATATGCGGCGTTGCATGACGTTCTGTCCTGGTTTGGGGTCATATATGAGCAGCAGAGACCAAATCTTCGCGCGGCAACTTTCGCGCGGAAGCGCCGGAAATTCAATCAGGGCGCGTGCTGCGCGGCTGAACCCATGTTGCGCGAAAGTCATTCACGTTGGTCAAAGTCGGCCCTGTCACCACCTGTGCACCGATCGCCTCAAAGAAGGTATGTGCATCGTTTCGGGCCAATGCGGTTTCAGGTGAGAGGCCCATTTCTGCCGCTGCCCGCAGCGTGTTTGGCCCGATGACGGCGCCCGCCACCTCGGCGGCGCCATCGACGCCGTCAGTGTCGCAGGCGATGGCGTGAATGCCTGGCGCGCGGTTCAGCGCTGTGGCCAGCGCCAGTGCGTATTCAGCGTTCGGCCCGCCTATGCCGTTTCCGCGCCGCGTTACAGTAAGCTCGCCGCCAGATAGCAAGATCAAGGGTCGGTCGCCTGGCGCCATAGCATCTTGCGCGCTCAGTGCCGCGCGGGCATGCAGGGTTGCCACCTCGCGCGCTTCGCCCTCAACGGCGTCACCTGTGATTTGCACTGTGCAGCCTGCCGCACGGGCCATGACCGCAGCGGCGGCCAGCGATTGCGACGGGGCGGCGAAAATTATGTTCTGCACATTTGCCAAGCGCGCATCATGAAGTGGCACTGCGCCGCTTACCCCTGCCAGCACTGCGCGCACCGATGGCGGGATGTCGATGTCATACCGTGTGAGGATCGCCAGCGCATCGGCGGGGCCGCCTGCCTCGCCCACCGTGGGGCCCGACCCGATCATGCCGGGATCGTCGCCTGGCACGTCCGAGATCATCAGCGCTAGCATCCTTGCAGGATGGGCGCTGGCGGCCAGTTGTCCGCCCTTGACGCGGCTTAGATGTTTGCGAACTGCGTTGATCTGCCTGATGGGTGCGCCCGAGGCCAGTAGGGCCTGATTGATAGCCTGCTTTTCGGCCAGCGTGATATTGCCTGCGGGCTGCACCAGCAGCGACGACGCGCCGCCCGATATGAGGGCCAGCACGAAATCATCCGCGCCAAGTGGGTCCAGCAGGGCCAGCATCCGGGCTGTTGCTTGCATTCCGGCATCATCTGGCACCGGGTGGGCGGCCTCGACGATTTCGATCCCGCCACATGGCCGGGCATAGCCGTAGCGCGTAATGACCAGCCCCTCGCACGGGCCCCATTTGGCCAGGGCGGCCTCTGCCATGCGAGCCGAGGCCTTGCCCGCGCCGACGACCAGCACGCGCCCGGCAGGGCGGGGCGGCAGGACTGCGCCAAGGCTCTGCATCGGGTCGGCCACCGCGACGGCCTGGTCAAAGAGGCGGCGCAACAGCGCCTCTGGGGTATCGCTCAAAACCAAGCCTCTCAATTTGGTGGATGCACCTCATGTTAGCGGACGGAAGCTATGGAACAAGCGGTTTTGTGCCGCAGGCGCACGAGAGCCGCACGAGAGCCGCACGAGGGCCGCGCGGCGCGGCCACCTTGACATTGGGCGGGTGCCGCGCGACAGAGCGGCGATGTTTATGACCTTCCTCTCAGTGGCCCTTGGCGGCGCAATTGGCGCGAGCCTGCGCTTCGGCGCCGGTCTGTGGGTGGTGCGTATGGCATCGCCCAGTTTTCCGGTGGCGGTGCTTTCGGTGAACGTGGTTGGCTCGTTCGTGATGGGCGCTTTCGCCGTGTGGTCGCTGGAACGGGGCTATAGTGCATTGAACCCATTCGTGATGACTGGCATCTTGGGCGGGTTTACCACGTTTTCGGCGTTTTCATTCGAGACGCTGATGTTGATTGAGCGGGGGCAAGCGCTCACCGCGCTTCTCTATATCGCGCTATCGGTGGGCCTGTCTGTCGGCGCGCTGGGCTTGGGACTTTGGTTAATGCGGGGGGCACTGGCATGAGCGGCGTTCAGACGATCTATGTGACGCAAGACGATACCGATCAGCGGTTGGACCGCTGGCTGCGTCGGCAGTTTCCGCATCTGCAGCAGGGCCGCATCGAAAAGATGTGCCGCAAAGGCGATCTGCGCGTCGATGGCGGGCGGGTCAAGGCGGCCTCTAGACTGACCGCCGGGCAGGCTGTGCGTATCCCGCCGCTGCCCGACGCCACCGAGGCGAACGCCCGCGCCCGCGCCCACGTTACCGATGCCGACGCCGCGATGATCCGTGCCTGCGTCATCTACCGTGACGATCATGTCATCGCGCTGAACAAGCCGCCGGGCCTGCCGGTGCAGGGCGGCTCCAAACAGACGCGCCATGTCGACGGTCTGGCTGAGGCGCTCCGCTTTGGCCTTGAGGAGAAACCGCGCCTCGTGCATCGCCTCGATAAGGATACATCGGGCGTTCTGATGCTGGCCCGCACGCGCGAAGCGGCAAAGGGACTGACCGCTGCTTTCCGCCATCGCAACACCCGCAAGCTTTACTGGGCCGCCGTTGCAGGCGTGCCGACGCCGCGTATGGGTACGATCAAATTTGGGGTAGTCAAGGCGCCCGGCCACGGTGCCAAGGGCGAGGGCGAAAAAATGCACGCCATCCACCCTCGCGATGTCGAGGATACGCCCGGCGCAAAGCACGCCACTACCGATTACGCGGTGCTGGAGGCAGTGGGTGCACGTGCCTCATGGTGCGCTTTGGTGCCTATCACAGGCCGCACGCACCAACTGCGTGTGCATATGGCCGAGCTGGGGCATCCCGTTGTCGGCGATGGCAAATACGGCGGGTCCGGGCAGGAAAATCTTGGCGATGGCTGGGGCGCACAACTGGGGGGCGACATTAGCAAGAAGCTGCACCTTCATGCTCGCTCGCTGAAAATTGAACATCCAGTGACGCGCGCGATGCTGCACCTGACCGCGCCATTGCCGCAACATATGCAGCACACCTGGGACACGTTCCAGTGGTTGCCGTCAGAGGTGCCATTCGACCCCTTCGAGGATATTGAATGAGCGCGGCGCCAAGTGCGCCCGTGCGTCTGATTATCTTTGACGTCGACGGCACGCTAGTCGACAGTCAGGGCGATATCGTTGCATCGATGCATCATGCCTTTGCCGAGATCGGCGCGCCCGCGCCGGAGCGCGCGGCGATTATAGGCATTATCGGTCTGTCGCTGGATGTGGCTATGACCCGTCTCGCGCCTGACTTGGACACTGCCGCGCACGTCGCCCTCGTTGAGGAGTACAAGCGTAGCTATATGGGCCGCCGTGTCGTGGCGGGGGCCGCCGAATCCTCGCCGCTATTTCCCGGCACGCGCCAGATGCTAGAAGCTCTGAGCACGCGCGCCGACTTGCTGCTTGGTATTGCGACAGGCAAGTCGCGTCGCGGGCTGGATAAGTTGCTGGAGGGGCACGATTTGACAAATCTGTTCGTCAACACGCAGGTGGCCGATCACCACCCGTCCAAGCCGCACCCCGCCATGCTGTTGGCAGCGCTGGCCGAGACGGTCACAAGTGCGACGGATGCCGTGATGATCGGCGATACGACATATGACATGGATATGGCGCGCGCGGCGGGGATCGCCACCATCGGCGTCGAGTGGGGCTATCATCCAACCGCCGACCTGAACCCCGATCACATGCTGGCGGACTGGTCCGGTCTGCGTGCCTGCCTTGATGCGATATGGCGGGCACCCGCATGAGCGAATGGGCGGCCAAGCGATTTTGGAAAGAGGCGGCTGTGACCGGCGCGGATACTGGGTTCGGCATCACACTGGATGGGCGCGCGGTCAAAACGCCCGCCAAGGTAGCGCTGATCGTGCCGACGCGCGGCCTTGCGCAAGCCATCACGAACGAGTGGAACGCGGTGGATGTGCGTATCGACCCCCGAACGATGCCGATGACCCGCTCGGCCAATGCGGCCATTGACAAGGTCGCGCATCAGCACGCCGAAGTCGCCGATATGTTGGCCGCCTACGGCGAGACGGATCTCCTATGCCACCGCGCCACCACGCCCGAAGAGTTGGTCCTGCGCCAATCCGAAGAATGGGATCCACTGCTTGATTGGGCTGATTCGGCCCTTGACGCAAGACTGACCCCCACGCCGGGCCTTATGCCCTCCGCGCAGGATGCGGCCGCCCTCGACCGGCTGCGCGCATGCGTCCATGCGAAAGATATATTTGTGCTGACGGCACTGCATGATCTGGTCGCGCTGTCGGGATCGCTGGTTATCGGATTGGCCGCGTTGGATAGCACCCAAGATACCGAGCGCCTTTGGAACACCTCGCGCCTCGATGAGGCATGGCAGGCGGAACTCTGGGGCGCCGACGAGGAGGCCGAGGAAATGGCTCAGATCAAGCATGCGGCATTTTTACACGCACATGAATTTTTCTGTCTTGCGAGTGAAGATTTCACTTGATCGCACGTCCAGTGACGTGGCGTCATTAATCTGTCTTGCCATCAATATTCGTGATGCGGCACTTGACCTTTAGGAATAAATCCCGCCCTAATCCTCCTCACTCGCGTTAATTCCCGACGTTGAATATCGGTCCGTAGTGGGCCAAATGAAACCACCCTGACGAAGTGGGTGGAAAATCAGGAAGAGGTAAAAATGAAGAAATCCCTTATTTTTAGCGTGTTGGCAGTTGCTGGGCTCTCAGCGGGAGCCGCCGCTGCGGCCACGCTCGATGACGTCAAGGCACGCGGCAAGCTGAACTGCGGTGTGACGACTGGCCTAGTTGGCTTTGCTGCACCGGACGCTAATGGCGACTGGCAAGGCTTTGACGTGGCAGTTTGCCGTGCCGTCGCCGCAGCAGTGCTCGGCGATCAGAACGCTGTCGAATTTGTCCCCACAACGGGCAAGACACGCTTTACCGCGCTGTCCTCGGGCGAAATTGACCTGCTGGCCCGTAACACCACATGGACGTTCAGCCGCGATGTTGACCTGAAGTTTGAATTCGTTGGCGTCAACTATTACGACGGTCAGGGCTTTATGGTTCCGAAGGCATTGGGCGTCAGCTCGGCCAAGGATCTGGACGGCGCAACTATCTGCGTGCAAACTGGCACCACCACCGAGCTGAACCTTGCCGATTACTTCCGCAAGAACAACATGAGCTACGAGCCGGTTCCGATCGAAACCAACGCCGAAGGAAACCAGCAGTATCTGGCCGGTGCCTGCGACGCATACACCACGGACATGTCGGGTCTTGCCTCGACGCGGGCCACATTTGAGACGCCGGGCGATCACATTCTGCTGCCTGAAATCATCTCAAAAGAGCCGCTGGCACCGCTGGTACGTCACGGCGATAGCGAGTGGGGCGATGTCGTCCGCTGGACTCTCAACGCCTTGATCGCCGCCGAAGAAGCCGGCATCACGAGCGCCAACATCGCCGAGCTTTCGGCGCAGGCGGGTGACGCACCTGAGGTCAACCGGATCCTCGGCACCGAGGGCAACCTGGGTGAGCAGCTGGGCCTGAGCGCTGATTTTGCCAAAAACGCCATCATGGCGGGCGGCAACTATGGCGAGATCTTCGAGAAGAACATCGGTGAAGCATCCCCCATCGGCCTAGCGCGTGGTCTGAACGCACAATGGACGGATGGCGGCCTGCTTTACTCGCCTCCCTTCCGCTAAGAACAGTCCAGAAGGGCGCGGCAATTGCCGCGCCCTTCGCAGATTCGGCTACAACCAACTACGGACACTCCAAAATAAATTCCGCACATCGCGAGGGACGGACCAACCGACCCCGCCAGATAACGTCCGGAAAACCAGGGAAACTTCATGAGCACCATTACTGACCCAGACCGGGGCGGATTTCGTGTATCGCAACTGCTGAGTGACACGCGCTACCGCGCCATCACTTTTCAGGTGATTGCATTCCTTCTGCTTGTCGCAGTATTCTATTATTTAGGAAATAACCTTGTTCAGAACCTGCGCGCCGCTGGTTTGAACTTCTCATACGGCTTCCTCGACGAGGCGGCGGGATATGACGTGGGCCAAGCCCTGATCCCCTATGATAGCCAATCGTCGAACTGGCAGGCTGCAAAAGTCGGTATCCTCAACACTCTTCTTGTCGCGGTTTTGGGGTGTGTCACAGCCACCATTCTGGGTGTGGTTGCCGGCGTCCTGCGCCTGAGCAAAAACTGGATCGTGTCGCGCCTGATGGCCGTCTATGTCGAGGCGTTTCGCAACGTGCCGGTGCTGATCTGGATCCTGATTATCTACGCGATCATGACCGTCGTGCTGCCAGCTCCCAACGCATTTCGCGGGGACACCCCGGACAGCACGATGCTGATGGGGATGTTCGCCTTTACCAATCGCGGCATTTATATCCCAGCGCCTGTCTTCAACGCCGGCTCGATGATAGTGGTGGGCGTGTTTATCGCCTCGATCATCGCGATGTTCGCCTATCGCGCATACGCTAAGAAGGTGCTCTTCGATACTGGCAAACTACTTCCGACGGCTTTGCCGTCACTCGCCATCCTGTTCGTGCCTGCACTGCTGATCTTTTTCATCCTTGGGCGCCCCATCGGCCTGGATATCCCCGTTCTGTCCGGTTTCAATTTTGGCGGCGGGATCAAAATCGGTGCACCACTAATCGCTCTGTGGTTCGCCCTATCGGTCTATACAGGCGCCTTCATCGCCGAGAACGTGCGTGCGGGCATTCAGGCCGTCTCAGAAGGCCAGACCGAAGCGGCCGCAGCCCTCGGAATGCGGCCGCGCCGGATTATGAACCTCGTCGTGCTGCCACAGGCGATGCGTGTTATTATTCCGCCGCTGATTTCGCAGTACTTGAACCTGACCAAGAACTCGTCGCTCGCCATTGCTGTCGGCTACGCCGATGTGACCGCGACGCTGGGTGGGATCACTCTCAATCAGACGGGCCGCGCGATTGAATGTGTCCTGCTATTGATGCTGTTCTATCTGGCGATCTCGCTGGCGATTTCGGCCGTGATGAACGCCTACAACAACTCGGTTAAGTTGAAGGAGCGGTAAGATGTCTGACACACACGCAGAATCCGTCGCCTTCGTCCGCGACACCGCCATCCCTCCCGCACCGCCGCCCAACGCACAGGCGGGGGCCATCAAATGGGTTCGTGCCAACCTATTCAGCACATGGGCCAACGCCGGCCTGACTATTGCCGCGATCTATGTAATCTACTTGATCCTCGTCGCGATCTGGCCGTGGCTGACCAATGGTGTATGGACAGCGCCCAGCCTGTCGGCCTGCCGTGAGGTGCTTCAGGGTGAGGTCGGAGCCTGCTTCTCGGTCCTGACCGAACGGTGGAATCAACTGCTCTTTGGATTCACATATCCTAGCGATCAATATTGGCGCCCCGGCATTTCGTTCCTGTTACTTTTTGCGGCGATCGCGCCTGTCATGTTCTTCAAGCTGCCACGCAAATTGCTGATCATCACCGCGCTCTACCCGTTCGTCGCCTACTATCTGATCTGGGGTGGCACGATCCTGACGCCGATCATCGCGCTCTTGGGCTTTGTGGTAGGCTATTTGGCCTACGCGCGGCTGGTCAAGGGCAATTTCGCCGCTGGGTTCTTTGCCGGCATCGCGGCTGCGGCGCTAGTCTGGTGGATTGGTGGCATGATCGTCGGCGTCATGGGCCCGGAAGCCCCGTGGCTGGAGGAGGTGCCGTCACGCGACATGGGCGGTTTCATGCTAAACTTGATCCTTGGCGTCACTTGCGTATCGCTCTCGATCCCGCTGGGCATCGTCCTTGCCTTGGGACGGCAATCAAACTTGCCGCTGATAAAGGGCATCTGCGTTGTGTTCATCGAGTTCATCCGGGGCGTGCCTCTGATTACGCTGCTCTTCGTCGCCAACGTGGTGCTGGCCTACTTCCTGCCGCCGGGCACGACCTTTGACTTGATCCTGCGCGTCATTATCATGATCACGATGTTTGCTTCGGCATATATCGCCGAGGTGATCCGGGGCGGCCTCGCTGCTCTGCCCAAGGGGCAGTATGAGGCGGGTGACAGCCTTGGCCTCGATTATCCTCAGGCCATGCGGCTGATTATCTTGCCTCAGGCGCTCAAGATCTCGATCCCCGGTATCGTCAATATCGCGGTTGGCCTGTTCAAGGATACCACGCTGGTTTCGGTTATTTCGATGTTCGATCTCGTTGGCATGATCCGCGGACCCATTCTGGCCTCGACCGAGTGGAACGGCGTCTATTGGGAACTGTTCAGCTTCGCCGCTCTGCTGTTCTTCATCGTTTGCTACGGCATTTCGCAATACTCACAGTGGTTGGAGCGTCAGCTTGCAACCGGTCATCGTTAAGGGAGATCTATCATGGCCGAAGCTCAAATGAAGGTCTCGGAAGAGGTCGCAATTTCGATCCGCAAAATGAACAAATGGTTTGGCAGCTTCCACGTGCTGCGCGATATCGATCTAATGGTTAACCGGGGCGAGCGGATCGTGATCTGCGGGCCTTCGGGCTCTGGTAAATCAACGTTGATCCGCTGCATTAACGCGCTGGAGGAGCATCAGAAGGGCTCGATCGAGGTAGATGGGACGGTACTATCCTCGGATATCAAGAATATCGACAAGATCCGCAAAGAGGTTGGCATGTGCTTTCAGCACTTCAACCTGTTTCCGCACCTGACCATTCTGGAGAACTGCACATTGGCCCCGATCTGGGTGCGCAAAACCCCCAAGGCGGAGGCCGAAGCGACTGCGATGCATTTTCTCGAAAAGGTCAAGATCCCCGATCAGGCGAACAAATACCCCGGCCAGCTATCGGGTGGCCAGCAACAGCGCGTTGCTATTGCACGCTCACTCTGCATGAAGCCGCGTATCATGCTGTTCGATGAGCCGACATCGGCGTTGGACCCAGAGATGATCAAAGAGGTGCTCGATACAATGATTGAGCTGGCCGAGGAGGGCATGACCATGCTCTGCGTCACGCATGAGATGGGCTTTGCCCGTCAGGTTGCGAACCGTGTCATCTTTATGGACCAAGGCCAGATCGTGGAGCAGAACGAGCCCGAGGAGTTCTTCAACAACCCCAAGTCAGAGCGCACTCAGTTGTTCCTCAGCCAGATTCTAGGCCACTGAGGACAGATTTGACGAACAGGTTTTTGAGGGGGTGGCCTGTGATTGGCCGCCCCTTTTTCGTCTGGCTCAGTAGTTTACGTCTGGCTCAGCGGTGAAAATACGACATATGAAATGCCGACTGTTCTGGATCGCGGCCAAACGCTTGGGATACCGGGCAGACCCGGCGCGCCTTGCAGCCTTGTGACAGGCAGTCATCGCCCGGCGGCGTATCAAGAAAGCCATGACAAGCAGCCACATCATAGCCCCTAGCAGCGCTAAGAGCATCGACAGGGCATGCCGTCACACAGGGCTGGCCCACGCATGTCGTGCACGGTGATGCGCTCGTTGGCGGTAATTCAATGTTCTGCGAGAACCGTAGCGCCCCGCGATAGGACACCATCAACCCAGCCACATCATGCACCAGCATCCCAGCCGGGCTTTGCCAAGCGCGGCCCGATGCGATAGCCCAGCGTAGAAAGGGCAGGTAAGGCGCCCCACCAAAGGGGAACAGCGGCTCGGCCCCCAGCATATCCGCTAGATTACCGACGACGCGGCGCGACCAGCGATCGACAGGATCAGCAGCGCTATCCAGCCATTCTGGGCTTTCCTTTAGCCGGGGCCAAAATCCTGCCGATGGTCCCAGAAGGATGATCGTGCCGCCGTCCTCATAGACACCGCCCATGACATCCATACCGGCCTTGGCAGTCGCTTCGGTGATCACAAGATAGGCGGTCATGCCCGAATCAGCGACCCTGCGCCATGCTCAGTAAACAACTCCAGCAGGGGCGCGTTCGGCACACGCCCGTCCAGAATTACCACTGCCCGCACGCCGCCTTCGATGGCGGTAAGCGCGGTTTCCGTCTTTGGAATCATGCCACCGGAAATGGTGCCGTCGGCGGTCATCGCGCGCACGGTATCAGCCTTCAATTCGGTCACGACATGCCCCGACGCATCGCGCACGCCATCCACATCCGTCAGCAGCAGAAGGCGGTCGGCCTTGAGCGCGGCGGCGATAGCGCCGGCCATTGTATCGCCGTTAATGTTGAACGTCTCACCGTTGCGGCCGACGCCAAGCGGGGCAATCACCGGAATCGCATCATCGCGAAATAACGTGTGCAGGATGCGCGGGTCCACATTCGTCGGCACGCCGACCAGCCCCAGCGCTGGATCGGCGGGATCGCAGATCACCAGATTGGCATCCTTGCCCGACAGGCCCACCGCGCGGCCGCCCTGAGCGTTGATCGCCTGAACGATCCGTTTGTTCACGCGGCCCGACAGAACCATTTCGACGACTTCCATCGTCGCCTCGTCGGTCACGCGCTTGCCATCCACAAACGTTGATTTGATCGCAAGCTTTTCTAGCATCTCGTTAATCATCGGGCCGCCGCCATGCACGATAACCGGGTTCACGCCAACTTGACGCATCAGCACAACGTCGCGGGCGAACGTCTCCATCGCCTCATCGTCGCCCATCGCGTGGCCGCCAAACTTGATCACTACGATGGCGTCATCGTAGCGTTGTAGATAGGGCAGCGCCTCAGAGAGGGTGCGGGCGGTCGAAATCCAGTCGCGGTTCATGTCACGTCGCTTCATCTGTTATCCCTGTGGCCGCCGACTATCGGGCGGGGCGCGCCGTCATGCAAGGCTCAGACCAGATCGGCGATGGTCGCGCGGAGGGTAGCGATGCCCTCGCCCTTTTCGCTTGAGGTCAGGATCATCTCGGGAAAGGCGGCAGGATGGCGCGCCAACTCTCGGCGCACCTGCGCTAGGATATCGTCCAGGGCGGTGTCGCGCAGTTTGTCCGCCTTGGTCAGGACAACCTGAAACGCCACGGCGGAGCTGTCCAGCAGTGACATGATCTCATGGTCTACGGGCTTGATCCCGTGGCGGGTATCGACCAGCACGAACGCGCGGCGCAAATTCTGACGACCTGATAGGTAGCGCTTGAGCAGGGCCTGCCACTTTTCGACTACCGGCAGTGGTGCGTTGGCATAGCCGTAGCCGGGCAGGTCGACCAAGTAATGGCTATCTGCCATCGTAAAGAAGTTTACCTCTTGCGTGCGGCCCGGCGTGTTGGACGCGCGAGCCAGCGCCTTGCGGCCCGTCAGCGCATTAATCAGCGTCGATTTTCCCACGTTTGAGCGCCCGGCAAAACATACTTCGATCCGGTCCGCTTCGGGCAGGCCTGACATCGCGACGACACCCTTGAGAAAGTCCGTTTCACCGGCAAAGAGTATTCGGCCCCGCTCAGACGAGTCCGTGTCCGGCTCGTCGGCAATTGGGAAGGGAAGTCTGTCCATCATATCAGTTCCGCTACATCGTTGGCGGCGATAGTGCCGCGGCGCGTGACAACGCCGTAAAGGCCGAATTCGGTGTGGCCGAATGCCGTCTCGAGCGCGTCCAGAGTATCGGCATCGCGCACACCCGTGGCTGGGCTAGCGGTGGTGGCAAGGCAGCGCCCGATGTGTTCGCGGATCTCCAGCTCGGCTGTGCCAATCCTGATGCTTTTGCCGATCCACGCGCGCTCGGCCCAAGGGGCTGGCCCGTCCAGATGAATGTTGGCCCGCCAGCGCAGCGGGTCCAGATCCTGCCCCATCCGCGCGCCCAGATCGGCGCCGGAGGCGAGGTTGATGATGCTGACTGATGCAAATGGAGAGTCGGTCATGCCGCGCTCCTCTGCGCGCACGATGCGCGTTGATTGGGCGCGGCCCTCTGGCATCAGGGGCCTTACCCAGTCCAGAAACGCTGCTGCGTCTGTATCGGGGTCAAACGTAATGTCAGGGCGGGCCGGATGGCTGAGCGTGACGGTGTCTGCCTGGTCATTCAAGATTGCACTGATCGCCATCAACTGCGGTGCTTTGGCACCGCGCGAGAAGTTTGCGCAGGCGGCCCACGCGCCACACTCCGCCTTGGCGTGATCATGCGCAACGGCCCAGCGGCGATCGCCGGGCATCGTGCCGCCCTCGGTCAGCGCGGTCCGGTCCAGCGATTCACACCCGTGGCCCTTGATGGGATGGCGCCAGAGCGCCGCGACGCGCAGACTCACTTATCGTCCTTTCCGGTCGCGGTCGCGTCCTTCTTGGCCTTACGCTTGAACCCATCCAAGATGTTGCCGAACACGTTGGGATTGTAGCCTTGGCTACGCATGATCAGATATTGCTGCGTGAACGTGATTGTATTGTTCGCGATCCAGTAGACTACCAGGCCGCTTGCGAACTGCCCCAGCATGAACATGAATACCCATGGCATCCATGCAAAGATCATCTTCTGCGTTGGATCGGTCGGTGTCGGGTTCAGCTTCTGCTGGAGCCACATCGAAATGCCCAACAGGATTGGAAGCACCCCCAGCGAGATGATCGCAAGGACTGACTCGGGGCCGGGCGGTGTGAGCGGGATCAGGCCAAAGAGGTTCAGGATAGACGAGGGATCGGGCGCGCTGAGATCGTTGATCCAGCCCAACCAAGGGGCGTGGCGCAGTTCCAGCGTCACGAAGATAACCTTGTAGAGCGAGAAGAAGATTGGAATTTGCAAGAGGATCGGCAAGCAGCCCGAGGCTGGGTTCACCTTTTCCTTCTTGTACATCTCCATGATCGACTTCTGCATTTTCTGCTTGTCGCCGCCGGCTTCTTCTTTGAGCTTCTCCATCTGGGGGCCCAGCTCTTTCATCTTGGCCATGGAGACGTAGGATTTATAGGCCAGCGGTAGCAACAGCGCCTTGATCAGCAGGGTCAAGCCGATGATCGCCCAGCCCATGTTGCCGATCAGGTTGTTCAGGTAATGCAGCACCGCGAAGATCGGCTTTGTCAGGAAGAAGAACCAGCCCCAGTCGATCGAATCTACAAAACGGTCGACGCCGTCGTTGTTCTGGTATTCGCGGATCGTCGCCCACTCCTTGGCGCCGGCGAAGACCTCCAGCCGGGTCGTGGCGCTGGCGCCGGGCGCGACCGTCTGCGTCGGCATCCTGGCAGTCGTCTGATAGATGTCGCGGCGCCCGTCCTGTAGCGTCGTGACGTTAAAGCCGCCGGTATCGCGCGGGATCAATGTGGTCATCCAGTATTGATCGGTCAGGCCGGTCCAGCCATCTTTCTCCACCGCTATCGTCTTGACCCCCGAGATCGGGTCAAAGTCGTCATAATCGGTTTCGGTCAACTCGCCATCCGCCATGCGGATGCCGCCCTCGTGCAGGATAAAGAAATTCTTGAGATCGCGGGGCAGGCCGTGGCGGGCGAGAATGCCATAGGGCGCCAAGGACACAGTAGTGCTGCCGGTGTTCCGCACCGATTGCTGCACTTCGAACATGAACTTGTCGTCGACCGAGATCGTCCGAGTGAAGGCAAGGCCAGCACCATTATCCCATGTCAGTGTGATCGGCGTCTCGGGGGTCAGTGTCGCGCTCTCCCGGCCCTGCCAGAGCGTGTTGGCGCCGGGCACCAGTTCGGGGGATAGCCCGGTACCGGGGGCCCAGCCAAATAGCGCGTAATAGGGTGCATCGCTGCCGATAGGCGACAGCAGATCCACGATTGGGCTGTCGGGGTCGATCGTCTCACGGTAGTTCTTCAGCGATAGCTGATCAATACGACCGCCTTGCAGTGAGATGCTGCCTTTTAGGCTGGGCGTATCGATGGCGATGCGCGGCGCATCCGACGCCTGAGGCGCATCGGCGCCCTGCACGGCGGCGCCGTCAATCGCGCCCGGTTCGGTCGCGAGGCCGGGCGCGTTTCCGGCGTCGGATTGCGTGGTCACCTCGGCCTGGGGGGGGAGCGGGACCTCAGGCGCGGGGAACAGGACGAACCACAGCATGATCACGAGGAAACTCAGCGCTGTGGCGAGAATTAGGTTCTTGTTCTGGTCGTCCATTCGGGGCTGCCACTCATCTTTTAAGGGGTTCCTGCCGGACCAGCCAAGCGGGCCGCGGCCTGAAACGCGCGCAACTTCATCAGTCTCGGGCGCGAACTGGTTGGCGCAGCAGGGCTACGCGCCGGTCCTTGGCACCTCGGAGGGTTACGGGAGGGTTCAACAGAGTGCGGCCCCAAAGGTCAAGGGGTTTCCCGGCATAGGACGGCCCCAATGCCGGTTTCATCGTCATTCAGGAGTGATTTATCTGATCTGGCGTCCGATAAGTGGCGGCGCCTCTAGTCGGGCCGCGTGCGAGCGCATCCAATCACAGGTCTGGTTCAATGGAATGGGGCGCCCGATGCCGTAACCCTGCACATGGCCGCAGCCCAGTTGCGCCAGCATGTTGTGCTCGCCTGTCGTCTCGACACCCTCGGCCAGCGTGGCTAGTCCCAATTGCTCGGCCATCGTCAGGATCGCTGAAACCATGCGCTGCTGTTCGGGGTCGCGATCAACCTTCATCACGAAGGAACGATCAATCTTCAGGCGCTGCACGTCGAAACGCCGGATCGACGAGATCGACGCATGTCCAGTGCCAAAATCATCCAGATCGATTTGGCAGCCGATCCGCGACAGGCCGGCTATGTTGCGCACGACCGTGTCGTCGGGCGACAGTGCGAAGACCGTTTCTAATATCTCGATGCTTAGGCGATTTGCCGACAGTTCGAACCGGTCCAGTTCCCACTCGATCTTTTTCACGAGGGCGGGATTACGCAGTTCTTCGGGTGAGAAGTTGACGCCAATCTGCGGCACGTCGAAGCCCGCTGCATCCCAAGTCTTGAGCGCTGAGAGTGCATTGTAAAGCATCACTTCGCCCAGACGCTCCATCGCGCCCGCCTGCTCAAGGATAGGCAGGAAGTCGGCGGGCGAGATGACGCCCCGCTCCGGGTGCGACCAGCGGGCCAGCGCTTCGAAACCACTCACAAGGCCGGTATCAGTGGAGATCTGGGGCTGAAACCACGGCTGAATCTGCCCGTTTTCCAATGCCGCCTGCGCCGCCTCGATCAGGTCGGGGCTGCAGGTGATCGTAGGGGGCTGCATGTTGCGGCTGCAGGCGCGCATGGACGAGGGGCCATGCCTGCGTGCCTCGGCCAGTGCTGTGGTGGCGCTGGCGGTCAGGCCCGCGCCGGTCAGCTTGGGCGCGTTTATGTCCAGCGCCAGCCCGACGGATGCGGTGACATAAACAGTCGCGCCGTCGATAACGATCGGCTCCTCCATGGCAGCCTGTAGGCGCCCGGCCATTTGCAGCATGACGCCCAAGTCCAGCTGTCGCACGGGGGCGATACAAACAGCCAGCAGGTTGCCCTCGATCCGGCGCACAATGTCGCGGGCGCGCAGCGCCGATGTGACGCGATCCGTCAGTTGCGTCAGAACGGCGTCAGTTGCCGCGCTGCCGAACCGGTCGCGCATGTCTGTGTATTCATCCAGCTCCAGCAGGATGCAGCCGGTCCTGCGCGATGTTTGTACTGCGCGGCGGACTGCCGCGTCCATGCTCTGTCCGAAGGCCGTTTCGTCTACGTCAGCATCGTCAGTATCCAGAGGAGGCTGCGGCCTGTGACACGCGCCTGCAAAGAGCAGGCAAATGGGAAATCCGAGCGCAAGCACGATCAACATCTGCTCGCCGCCTAGCCAAAATCCGCCCAGCACCACGCCCGGCAGCAGCGCGAACGCGGCAGGCCCGGCAAGCATAAAGCGCACAGACGCAAGCATGGCGGCGAACATGGCAAGAAAACGCTTAATCACGCGGCAACCCCTTTGAAACCCAAGGGCGACCTTACGCACGCTGTCTCAATAGCCCCTTAACGCGACCGTGGGCTTGCTTCCGAATTTTCATCTATTTTTACGGGGTTCAGGGAAAGCCCCGCAAAATCAAACAGGTTTGGGTCCAGAAAATGCGATGGGCGCGCGTTCATCAGCGCCCGGAACATCACCTGCCGTCGGCCTGGGCTGTTCGATTCCCATCCGTCCAAGATCTGCTTGACTTGCTGGCGTTGCAAGCCGCCCTGACTGCCGCACAGATACACAAGGTATAATAGGGTATTTCATCGCCTTGCTGAACTTTTTGCAATCCACCTCAGCCACATGCGAAAGGGGGCGATAGACGAACAGATTCCCCCTCCTCATTCAGCAGTTTGGGCGGCATCGTGGCAAGGCGCCCACCGTGAAATAGGTTCATGAAGAACGTCTTGAGAATATCGTCGCGGTGATGGCCCAGTACGGCGGCCGAACACCCTTCCTCGCGCGCAACACGGTAGAGATTGTCGCGCTGTAACCGCGAGCAAAGGGCGCACATGGTGCGGCCAGTAGGCACCATATAATTCTCTTAATTAGTTGAATTATAAAGAAAAATATGGCATAGAGCTTCGGCGTATCCCCCTAATTATCCACCCTAAGGCGTGTGTTGGGGTTGCGGAAGTTGTCCTATCCATCGTCCAGCACATACGGCAAGTTTTTGCATTGCCGCTGTCAGCCTTCAACCACCCTTAGTCTGCTTAGCTAGTTTCTTGCGAAGTCTGACGATTCTATTGTCCCAATCGCCCCACCATCCATCAGACGCTGCCTGCTCACAAAGCTTGATTGCCTCGCGGAAGTCGCCACGCTTTTCCTCGATAATGGCAAGTTGTTTGAAACCAAAATGACTAGGGATGTCCCCGTCTATTTCGAGCGCGGGCGCAGACTCTTTGGATACGACTATTTGCTGTCGGCACCCTTCGATTGCCTTTTCTACGGCGAAGTCGTCCACATCGCGCCAACGATAATAAATTTTAGCTTTGTGCATAAAAATGAAGTGCCGGGCTACTACGTCCGTAACATCGTCTACAAGGTCTTCCGCCTTCGCGATTAAGCGGTAATCAATGCTTCGATGCTCCAGCTTACCTACAGCGGCCCAGCCCTTCACAAACTCCGCCAAGCTGCCAACCACTTTTACCGGCGGGCCATGAGCAATCGTGTCATGCTCAGGCTGTGGAAGTAGAGCCTGACGGTTTCTTTCGCAAATCAGTTCTCGCTCACCCTCTGAAAAGGTGTCTAGCCACCATTCGGTTAGTTTATTGCCCCCAATGATACCTCCAACCTTAGATTTAGAATTACGCTCAAACATTTGCCGCCCCCATAACTACCCGAAATATTATGTTGTCATAAACAGGGCACGTTAGTCTAGCATATCGCCCAGCTTGCGGGCTTCACGGCAAAGCGCGGTCGCCAGCGATACGTTGCTTGAAGTCCACCACCGATTCCCCATCATGCCGCACAAACCGTCCTTGTCCCGGAATGATTGCCTTGAAGGCTTCGCCCGTTATGGCGTCACATCGGAAAATTACCTCAGGTCCAGCACCACCGCCGCCGTGCTTCGCGCGAAGGTGTCGCATGGCGAGCGCACTTTGCGCCCAGGCCGGGGCTTTGCCGGTTGCAATCGCATCGCGTCCGTTGTCAGGAAGGCAAACCGCGCCGGATACGCCAGCCGATGCCCGAGCCGTGAAAGCTTCCACCGTTTCCCCTTCATTTCGGGTTACGGTCCCGCCCCCCAAGATGAGAGCCGCGCTGGGCTCTCCACCGGGCGCGCAGAAGAAAATCACGTTTGGGCCGACGTCACCGCTGCCCCGCTTGGCTTCCAGCCGTTCAAGGCGATTGCGCAGCGTCACGTCCGGCCCGCATTATTCCGTGCAATACGTTCTAGGGTCAGCGCCAATTCCCCGCGCATTTGATCCGCCGTGCAAGGCGGGGTGTCGGATGATGCAAGCCGCGCGGCCATAGTATCCAGCCTTGCCGCGATGCGCGTGAAGCTGGAATCTGTTGAGGATCCGCTCCGGCCTTTGTGGCGTGTCTGTTCAAGCCGTGTAAGCCGTGCCGAACGTGTCATGTCCGGCCCCCCTCCAATGCCGCCAAGCGCGATTCCAGTTCGGTTGTTTCGAGCGTCCGCCGGTAGGTTTCCACCAGCGCCATGATGTGTGCGCCTTCGGTTGGTGTCAGGTCGCCATCAGCCACCGCGCCCAGCACTGCACCAGCGGCCTTTGCAGCATCGCGGGCGGTTTCCATGCGGGGCAGGTCAAAGGTCACGGCCAAATCCTTTCTGGGCGGGGCGATGCGTTCAAGACATAGGCGCAGCGCCGTTGTCAAGGCTTTGGCGTTTCAGGGCTTCGGCTTCGCCGTACAAGAGCGCAAGCGCAGCCCGTGTGGCCTTGTGGCGCGTGCCCTTGGGCTTGCCGGGGTTGCCCGGTCCGAATGTGCCGTCCGTATTGCGTCCGTTGTCAGGAAGGCAAGCGGCCCCGGATACGCCAGCCGACGCCTTTACCATTGCAAAAACTCATCAGCGGGATCAGATTCGTTATCTTCCGGCGCTTGCACCTTCGATCTATCAACAGGCGTTCCGCCCATCGCGCTCAACAGCATCCGCATTTGAGCAAAAACCGCGACAGGCACTTCCTTTTCAGTGTCGATCTGATTTTGCAGCATCACCGCCAGCCCGACCACGCGCCGATCAGAACGGCCCAGCCACGGGAAGTCTTCGTTAAACTCATTCCAGATTTCAATCTGCTCCGGGGTGAACCGCTTAGGCGCAGGGCCAAGAGACTTCACAGAAAGGGCGCTACGGGCTGCAAACCTGCCGGGGCTTCGCTTATCCGCGCCAGTGACGGTTGCCACCGCTACGGGCAATCTGGGACGTGCCATGGTTAAATTCTCCAAATTGTGAAAGTGGTTTTTCTATTCCCATCATCGGTCCCGAGAAGGGGGGTGGTAGAGTTTTGTTCACCCCCCTAAGGCGGTTCCCATTGCTTTGTGATGCCCGCGCGTGCGTTGATGTGGACATAGCCCAAAGCACTCACATAGAATTTATCATCCACCTAGAGAGAAGGCGAATATGTTTAAATCTATATCCAACTACATCCTTGCGATTACCACGGCACTTTCTCTAGCTGGTTGCGAAGTCACCACCGTAGGAGCCATTTCCATAAATGATAAACCCGCCAAAATCGAAATAAAAGAAAATGTCAATGGGATGATGGTTCAGGGCATGGATATCACAGTCAACTCTGAGTTCTTGGGCATGGCTCGCAGAGTTGGTAATACTCGCAAAACAGGGATGAGTTCTGTAACCTCTTTCGAACCCTTGCAGTCCAAGTATGGTGAGATTAGGATTGCTCAGAATGCAGACAGTTCTCTAGCAAATCTCGGTATCAACTTTGATGTGTACATAGACGGCAAGTTTGCAGGCAACGTGCAAATGTCACTCTAGCTGTGTAACCTGCCTAGGGAGTGCCGGTTAGCGTATCACCTCGCAGCATTGTACACGCAATTAAGGCGCATGACTTCGCGCCAAGAGATTAGCCACGACGTCGATGATGGTCGCCTATGGTGTGAAAGCCAAGCCGATGAGCGCCGCTTGTGTGGCCTTGTGGCGCGTGCCCTTGGGCTTGCCGGGGTTGCCGGGGCCAAAGGTGCCATCCGTATTGCGTCCGCTGTTTCGGGTCATGTCGCCCCCTGTTCATCAGCCAAAGCCACCATCGCTTCAAGGTCAGCGTCGCAAAGGGAGCGCGGAAAGGTGCCGTCCGCCTTTGCTTGCATCACGCGTGCCGCAACGTCACGGGGAAGCCCCACCAGATCAGGGGGCAGGGATGCGCCCGGCGCTGGGCGGTTCGCTTCCAGTCTTGCCAATCGTTTTCCCAGCATCGCACACCTCATCTGTTATCATATAACATAACTTGACGCTGGGCGCTATGGCAGGTCAGGCGGCAAAGCGCCCGCCTTCGATGATGCGGGCTTGGCCAAGGGCGGCAAGGCTTTCCAGCAGGGGTTGCACCGATCCGGCCCGGCCCCGTTGAAAGGCGCGGGCGACTTGTTCGGGGGTGGCGGTGCCAAGATCGGACAGGGTGGCGCGCACGGCGGCGATTTGTTCGGGCAGGGTTTTGGGCCATGGGGTCTTGGCGGTGGTCACGGTGGGGCCAATGTCCATGGTGGTCTGGATGCCCTTGGCCACGGCGGCATG
>Ga0307966_1000049_pt1 | contig 87561 bp, 89 predicted proteins | sample OrgLakmetagen646_FD_203141 | JGI IMG/M metagenome (GOLD analysis project Ga0307966, IMG submission 203141) | Saline water microbial communities from Organic Lake, Antarctica - #646 | ecosystem: Environmental > Aquatic > Non-marine Saline and Alkaline > Saline | place: Antarctica: Organic Lake... | reverse complement strand
TCTGTCATAGCGTGTTGCGACCTGCCTCCAGTCCTTGAGCCTCCCAAACATTCTCTCGATACGGTTGCGTCGCTTGTAGCGTCTCTTGTCAGACTTGACGGTTTTCTTACGTGACTCTCGCTCAGGAATGCAGGGCTTTGTGCCCTTGTCTATGAGGGCCTCTCGGAACCAGTCAGCATCATACCCTCTGTCAGCAAGGAGCCATTCAGCCTCCGGTAGGTCATTCATCAAGGCGGCAGCGCCAGTATAATCACTGACTCGTTGCCCGGCAGGCGATGCTTGCATCGCTGAGAGGGGGCCCTGCTGTGATGAAGAAACGGATGGGGCGTCCGCTGGTGTCCATTGCCCGGCAGTGGTTTGCTTGCAAACCATGAGAGGGGGTGATCGCATGCAGTTTGGTATTCATGCCGCCCTTGGTTAGTCCAATCAGGCGACCTTTCCCCCCTTTTTAACCGTAGGCTGGGCGCCGTACGATGTGCTTTGAGGTATGTGGCATCAATAGAAATAGTCTATTTGTCCGGGACTTGTCCGGCCAGTCCCATCATGATCCGAGCGAACACGCCCATATCACTCCAGCGCTTCCAGCGATTAAACAATGTCTTCGGCGGCCCATACTCGACAGGTGCATCACGCCAGCATAGACGGGGCTCCGCCCGTTCATGCCTTGATACGTCCACTGGACGTCTCATCGGGCCAACGGCCCGAAACGTCATGTACCCCGTTGCGATTGATGAATATAATGCCGCTCAGTACACGAAGGTCATTCACGCGAGCACGACCTCGGCTCTTTGGAAAGTACGGCCGAAGCCGCTGCATCTGCGCCTCAGTCAGCAATACAAGTTGCTCATGATATCCTCCAACAACTGGAAATTGTGAATCATGGCAATGCGACAAGCTCAACTGGTTAATGGGTCCTGACCCTAAGCCCACAAGGCACGAGGCACGAGGCACGAGGACATGGCGATAAAGAACATCGCTGCAAGCACAGCAGACTGTACGGCTTTAATAGAAAAGGTTTACTCCAAACCCTATCTGTCACGTCCCAGAAGGTAGTATGGCTGTTTCTTAAAGAGATGGGGCTTGAGTTTGTGCCCGTCTTTCACCGCCTGCATAGGCGCTTTTCTGGCCAGCGCTGATTGAGGCAGTTGCTGATCGTTGACCCAAAACGGACACGTGCAGCGTCGTCTCCAGATCTTCGCCATATCGAAAGTGTCGGTTCTGCAGCACCTCATCATTCCAGCCGGGCAACCGCTCGACCGGTTGCCCGGCTGGTGCTTGCCTGCAATCATCCCAAGGAGGGCCGTTGGTTTGGGGCGCCTTGCGGTGAGCTAAATTATACTCGAAATCGAGATCCACGCTGAGTGTTTCGAATTCGTGGGCGCCAGTAGCAGCACGCTTGCATAGATCAAAATGGGACCCCCCGGGATGGAACAGAGCCGTTCACAGCAACACGACGTTATTTCCTCGGGCACAGTCTGTCTTGCCAAAAGGGTTAGAGTTATGCGTTGATCCGTTGAAACCAACTGACTTCCCAAACCGTAAATTCACAACCGCCAATAGCAGTTTCTAACCGCCCAGCTGAGCCCGCATAGCTTGATAAACAACCGCTGTAGCTACGTTTGCCAAGTTAAGGGATCGAACAAGTGGGTTGCGCATCGGCAAATTAAACACTCGATCTTCCATACCGTCTAATATCAAGCGTGGCAGACCTTTGGATTCGCAACCGAAAACCAAATATGCGTTGGGATGATAAACCGGGCTATAAATGCTCTCCGCACCATGATCTTCGAAGAAATACAGGTTTTCCCGCGGTGGCTTTCGATCATCCACGAAGCTTTGCCAGCTACCATACTCACTTAGATGAACATGCTTCCAGTAATCCATTCCAGCCCGCCGCACTGCCTTCTCATCAAGAGAAAAGCCATAGGGCTGAATCAGGATCAGCTCCAGGTCGAGCGCCAGACAGGTCCGCCCGATAGCGCCGGTATTGTAAGGAATTTCAGGCGTCACCAACACCAATTTCATCGACGGATCAGACATAGGATATAAAGGCTTTCTAAGCCGCGGGCCAGGTTCAACCCATCAATGGCATCCCATTAACCCAAACTAAAGGGATCGTAACAACGCCAGCCTTACCACGGCAACAGCGACTGGTTGCCATTTTCCGCGTTGCGAAAACTTGCTATTTTGCCACTAAACGGCCCAACGTAAAAAGACCCCAGCTACTTCCGCAGCTGGGGTCCTAAATCCACAAGGTAACAAAATCTCAGAGACCAGTGGTCACATCGATCATGTTGCCTTCTTCCAGCGTAACATAGGCCTTCTTGACGTCAGCCCGCTTGCCTAACCGGCCACGGAAACGTTTTGCTTTGCCCTTGGTGATGGTCGTATTAACGGCCTTCACCTTGACACCAAAGAGCGCCTCAACAGCCTCCTTGATCTGAGGCTTATTGCTGCCGATCGCGACCTCGAAAACAACGGCGCCGTTCTCGGACGCCATCGTGGCTTTTTCGGTTACGACGGGCTTGCGCACCACATCATAATGCTCCGGCTTCGCTTTCATTTCTGACTTGCTCATTTCAGTCGAGCCTCCAGTGCTTCGATACCCGCCTTGGTGATCACGAGCGTATCACGCTTGAGAATATCAAAGACGTTTGCACCCATCGTCGGCAGGATATCCAGACCAGCGATATTGCGCGCGGCCTTGACAAAATCAGCGTTGATCTCAGTACCGTCGATGATCAGCGCCCGCTTCCAACCCAGATCTTTGATCTGCTTGGCCAACACGGAGGTTTTCGACACGCTGCCGCAATCCTCGATGATGACCAGTTCGCCTGCGCGCGCCTTAGCGCTTAGGGCGTGCTTGAGACCAAGCGCGCGCACCTTCTTTGGCAAGTCATGTGCATGGCTGCGCGGTGTCGGGCCCTTGTATATACCACCCTTGCGGAAGATCGGAGCAGACCGAGCACCGTGGCGAGCGCCGCCTGTGCCTTTCTGCCGGTAGATCTTCTTTGTCGAATAGCTGACTTCGGACCGTGTCTTGACCTTGTGCGTACCAGCTTGCGCCTTGTTACGCTGCCAGCGGACGACGCGGTGCAAAATATCGGCACGGGGATCCAGGTCGAAGATGTCTTCGCCCAGATCGACCGAGCCGACCTTGCTGCCGTCCAGTTTGATCATGTCGATTTTCATGCGTCATCATCCTTCTTGGTCTCGTCCAAAGTCTCGCTCTGGTCGCCGGCTTCTGCCTTGTCAGCTTTGATTTTAGCCTCTGCCTCTTTCGCTGCTGTCGCTTCTTCAGCGGCTTGCGCCTCTGCGGCTACCTTTGCTGCTTCGGCCTCCTCAGCAGCTGCTACTACGGCGGCTTCATCAGCGGCTTTTGCGGCGGCATCTGCGTCAGACTTCAACGCAGCAGGCAAGATGGCGTTTTCGGGGAACGGCTTCTTGACCGCATCCTTGATCGTCACCCAACCACCTTTGGAGCCGGGAACAGCGCCTTTGACCATGATCAAGCCACGGTCCGCATCTGTCTTGATCACCTGCAGGTTTTGCGTGGTGATCCGGGCAGCGCCCATGTGGCCAGCCATCTTCTTGCCTTTGAAGACCTTACCGGGATCCTGACACTGACCCGTTGACCCGTGCGAGCGATGGCTGATCGAAACACCGTGGGTCATTTCTAGACCCTTGAAGTTGTGACGCTTCATGGCACCCTGAAAACCCTTACCGATCGAAGTGCCGCAGACGTCTACGAACTGCCCTTCAAAGTAATGATTGGCGGTAATTTCCTCACCGACGGCAATCAGGTTTTCAGGCGTAACGCGGAATTCCGCGATCTTACGCTTGGGCTCTACATTGGCGGCGGCGAAGTGGCCGCGCATCGCCTGCGAGGTCCGCTTGACCTTGGCCGTACCAGCACCCAGCTGAACAGCGGAGTAACCGTGTGTTTCGGCCGTGCGCAGAGCGACGACCTGAAGTTTGTCCAATTGAAGAACGGTAACAGGAACCTGCCGACCGTCTTCCATGAAAAGACGGGTCATGCCCATCTTCTTTGCAATAACGCCAGAGCGCAACATAACGAAAGCCCTCCTTAGACCGAAATCTGCACGTCGACACCGGCGGCAAGGTCGAGCTTCATCAGCGCGTCCACCGTCTGGGGTGTCGGATCAACGATGTCCAGCAGGCGCTTGTGCGTGCGGATTTCCCATTGATCGCGGGATTTCTTGTTCACGTGGGGGCCACGCAAAACGGTGAATCTTTCAATCTTGTTCGGCAACGGAATCGGACCACGGACGTGTGCGCCCGTGCGCTTCGCGGTGTTAACGATTTCCTGCGTACTGGCATCCAGTACGCGGTAATCGAACGCCTTTAGCCGAATGCGAATGTTCTGGCTGGACATGTAATTAGCCTTTCGCGGCATTGGAGTTGATAGGAGGGAGACCGGACCATCCGAACCCCCTCTTCGAACCCTTGGGGCGGGCTAAGCGGCCCGCCCGGAGTAGATATCAGTCGTTCTTATTCGAGGATTTTCGACACCACGCCGGCGCCAACAGTGCGGCCACCTTCGCGGATAGCAAAACGCAGCCCCTCTTCCATAGCGATTGGGGCAATCAGCTCAACGTTGAACTGAAGGTTGTCACCCGGCATCACCATTTCAGTGCCTTCGGGAAGAACAACCGTGCCAGTCACGTCCGTAGTGCGGAAATAGAACTGAGGCCGATAGTTGGCAAAGAACGGCGTGTGACGACCACCCTCTTCCTTGTTCAGGATATATGCCTCAGCTTCGAACTTGGTGTGGGGCTTGACCGACTTCGGCTTACACAGAACCTGACCACGCTCGACACCTTCACGATCAACGCCGCGAAGAAGCGCGCCGATATTGTCGCCCGCCTCACCACGATCAAGCAGCTTGCGGAACATTTCCACGCCCGTGCAGGTCGTTGTCTTGGTGTCACGTAGACCAATGATTTCAATCGAGTCGCCAACGTTAATGATACCGCGCTCAATCCGACCAGTAACGACCGTACCACGACCGGAGATCGAGAACACGTCCTCGACCGGCATAAGGAAGGGCTGATCAATAGCACGTGCGGGCGTCGGGATGTACTCGTCAACAGCGGCCATCAGCTTGCGGATCGACTCTTCGCCGATTTCAGGCTGGGTGCCGTTCATTGCGTGGAGCGCCGAGCCCGGAATGACGGGGATGTCATCGCCCGGATAGTCGTACTTGCTCAGCAGTTCGCGGATTTCCATTTCAACCAGCTCGAGCAGCTCGTCGTCATCGACCTGATCAACCTTATTCATATAGACGACCATGTAGGGAATACCCACCTGGCGGCCGAGCAGGATGTGCTCACGCGTCTGCGGCATTGGGCCGTCAGCGGCGTTAACGACCAAGATAGCGCCGTCCATCTGTGCGGCACCGGTGATCATGTTCTTGACGTAGTCCGCGTGACCGGGGCAATCGACGTGGGCGTAGTGACGTGCCTCTGTCTCATACTCGACATGTGCGGTCGAAATGGTGATGCCGCGGGCTTTTTCTTCAGGCGCGCCGTCGATCTGGTCGTATGCCTTGAATTCACCAAAATACTTGGTGATGGCGGCCGTCAGCGTGGTCTTGCCGTGGTCAACGTGACCAATGGTCCCGATGTTCACGTGCGGTTTGCTACGGTCAAACTTTTCCTTGCCCATGATATGGCTCCTCTTTTTGTAAGTCAGGTGGCGGGCGTTATGCCCACCCTACAGGTTGGGTAGGGCGGGGATACTCCCCGCCACCCGGTTAAGCGTATTTGGCTTGAATCTCTTCCGAGATGTTGCTCGGAACTGGCTCATAATGCGAGAATTGCATCGTGAACTGGGCTCGGCCCGACGACATGGACCGCAACGTGTTGATATAGCCGAACATGTTGGCCAGAGGCACAGTACAGTCGATCGCAATGGCGTTACCACGATTTTCCTGGCCCGAAATCTGACCGCGACGCGAGGTCAGGTCACCAATGATGCCGCCCGTATAATCCTCGGGCGTAATCACTTCGACCTTCATCACAGGCTCAAGAAGCTTTGCACCCGCTTTGCGCAGACCTTCGCGCATACCCATGCGGGCTGCGATTTCGAACGCCATGACACTCGAGTCAACATCGTGGAACTTACCGTCAATCAACATCACCTTGAAGTCGATAACCGGAAAGCCTGCGAGCGGACCACTGTCCATGACCGAGCGGATACCCTTCTCTACACCAGGAATATACTCCTTAGGGACCGAACCACCAACGATCTTGCTCTCGAACGAGAAGCCTTCACCCGGCTCTGTTGGCGAAATGACCAACTTTACCTCGGCGAACTGACCAGAACCACCCGACTGTTTCTTGTGGGTGTAAGTATGCTCGATCTCGTGACCAATGGTCTCGCGGTAAGCAACCTGAGGCGCACCGATATTGGCTTCGACCTTGAATTCTCGACGCAGGCGGTCGACCAGAATGTCGAGGTGTAACTCGCCCATGCCCTTCATGATCGTCTGGCCCGATTCCATGTCAGTTTCGACGCGGAAAGACGGATCTTCTGCTGCCAGGCGCGCGAGGCCAGCCGACATCTTCTCTTGATCGCCCTTAGTCTTGGGCTCTACTGCGATCTCGATGACGGGATCGGGGAATGTCATCGTCTCAAGGACAACTTGTTCCTTGATATCGCTCAGAGTGTCGCCTGTGGTCGTGTCCTTCAGACCGGCCAATGCAATTATATCACCGGCGAATGCCTCGTCGATCTCTTCACGCTGAATCGAGTGCATCATCATCATACGGCCGATGCGCTCTTTTTTGCCCTTAGTCGTGTTCTGGACCGTGTCGCCCTTCTTAATCTTGCCCGAATAGATGCGGGTAAAGGTCAAGGAGCCGACGAACGGGTCGTTCATGATCTTGAACGCAAGACCCGAGAACGGCATGTTGTCTTCTGCACGGCGCGGGATGTTACGCTCTTCGGTCTCGTCATCAGGACTAAAGCCCATATAATCGACAACGTCTAGCGGACTTGGCAGATAGTCAACCACTGCGTTCAGCAGCGGCTGCACACCCTTATTCTTAAAAGCAGAGCCACACAGCACCGGAACGAAGGACAGCGACAGCGTGCCCTTGCGGATCAGCATGCGAAGGGTCGCCTCGTCGGGCTCTCTGCCTTCCAGATACCCCTCCATCGCATCGTCGTCCATTTCGACAGCAACTTCGATCAGGTGCGCGCGCCATTCGTCAGCCAGATCTTTCAGGCTTTCGCGGATCGGACCACGTACCCAGTTCGCACCCAGATCTTCACCGGCCCAAACCCATTCTTCCATGGTAACCAGATCGACGAGGCCTTCGAGTTCTGTCTCAGCCCCGATAGGGATCTGAATCGGCGCAGCGATCGAACCAGTGCGATCACTGACCATTTTGACGCAGTTAAAGAAGTCGGCGCCGATCTTGTCCATCTTGTTGACGAACACGATCCGCGGGACTTTGTAGCGGTCGGCCTGACGCCAGACAGTCTCGGTCTGGGGCTCGACACCCGCGTTGGCATCCAAAACACAGATGGCGCCATCAAGCACGGCCAGCGAACGCTCGACTTCGATCGTGAAGTCAACGTGGCCCGGCGTGTCGATGATATTCATCCGGTATTTAGTGTCAGACGTGCCTTCTTGTGTCGGATCATCCTGACGCTGCCAGAATGTGGTAGTCGCAGCTGAGGTAATCGTGATGCCACGCTCCTGCTCCTGCTCCATCCAGTCCATCGTTGCGGCGCCGTCATGCACCTCCCCCAAATTGTGGGATTTGCCAGTGTAGAACAGGATCCGTTCGCTGCAAGTAGTCTTACCTGCATCGATGTGGGCCATGATGCCAAAATTACGGTAGCGTTCGAGAGCGTAGTCGCGTGCCATTGGGCTTAGTCCTCAGAGTGTCTGTATTACCAACGATAATGGCTGAAGGCTTTATTTGCCTCGGCCATCTTGTGAGTGTCTTCGCGCTTTTTAACGGCACTGCCGCGGCTGTTGACGGCATCCATAAGCTCGCCTGCAAGGCGCTCTTCCATGGTGTTCTCGTTGCGCGAGCGGCTGGCATTAATCAACCAACGGATTGCCAGCGCTTCGCGGCGTTCAGGACGCACCTCTACGGGGACCTGATACGTGGCACCACCGACACGGCGCGAACGCACCTCAACGGATGGCTTGATCAACTCAAGCGCCTCGTGGAAGATCTCGATCGGGGCGCGTTTGATCTTGTCTTCGACGCGGGTCATCGCATTGTAGACAATACGCTCGGCGGCAGACTTCTTGCCATCGACCATCAGGTTATTCATGAATTTTGTCAGAACCCGGTCGCCATACTTGGCATCGGGCAGGACTTCGCGCTTTTCGGCGGCGTGACGACGGGACATCTGGTAATCCTCTTACTTCGGGCGCTTGGCGCCATACTTTGAACGGCGCTGTTTACGGTCTTTGACACCTTGAGTGTCGAGAACGCCGCGCAGGATGTGGTAGCGCACACCAGGAAGGTCTTTTACACGACCGCCGCGGATAAGCACGACAGAGTGCTCCTGCAGGTTGTGGCTTTCGCCCGGGATGTAGCTGATGACCTCGAAGCCATTGGTCAGACGCACTTTTGCGACTTTCCGCATGGCCGAGTTTGGCTTTTTGGGCGTTGTTGTATAAACGCGCGTGCAGACGCCGCGCTTCTGCGGGCAACCCTGAAGGTGCTGCGACTTCTGCGCTCTTACTTTTGGCTGCCGCGGCTTGCGGATCAACTGTTGGATCGTTGGCATTCCGGTTCTTTCCCCGTCTCTCAACACATGTGTGTGCACAGGTCTTACCTGTGCGATTAATCCATGCCCATTACGCGTCCGCAAAAGGCAACAACCGCGATCGCAACCTTTAATGGTGCGGACGCGGCGAGTTCCCAGAGGATCGAAGCGGCAGGCGCCCGGATCTTGACCACTTTAGTTCTGATGTCGGCAAACAGGGCGACCCCCTAGCCGGATGAGGCGCGTATAGAGGGAGTCGCGGGAGGTGTCAACAGGCCCGCCCGAGGGTGCGCAGCTCCTTACGGGATGGGCTTCACTGCTGTCGTTACCTCACGCGTCCAGTGTGGTCCAGACGGCCATCAGCGTTCCGCTGGGCGTTCTGAATTCGAACTGCCTGCCACCGGGAAAGTCGAATATCTCGCGCGTGATGTCGGCGCCCTCCCGGCGGACCTGTGCCAGCACCGCGTCCAAATCGACGGCCCTCAGGACCACCAATGGCGCAACCTGTGCTGCTCGCTGAACTCCACCGCTGATCCCGGCGCCTTTGATGTCGCGGTAGTCAAGGACACATTGAACGATCTCCCAGACGAAGGCGCCAGCGAAAAAAGCCTACTCACTCTCCAGATCCGGGGTATAGAATTCTACATAGTCGATCTTCAAATTATCGTTCATTCTGGATCGATCCCTTTAATGTTCTGCCTGCATCGCCATCGTATCGCCTTGGACGCGCCTTGTCTTGACACAGATCGCCTGCCATCGTCGTGCGATACACGCCACCATAACGGGAAATGCAAAGGCAATGAGCACATCACAGATGCAGGTCATCGGCCTTTGCCGGTTTTCCTACCCCGCGCTCGGCGGCTTCCAGATTGAGCATGACACACCCCAAGCGCGCGCAGCCTTCCTTTATGATACTATCCGGATGGAGGAACGCTTTGCCACATTCCAAGCGCTCACCCTCCCCCCCCTGAAGGCGCAGACTGATCCCAACTTCACTCTCGCGATTGTCGTGGGCGAGGCGATGCCTGAGCCGCTGCTGGAACGTCTGATGGACATGGTAGGCGACATGCCGCAGGCTATCGTCATTCCTCGGACGCCCGGCCGCCACCGGCAGGTCATGCGCGAGGTCATCAATCAGGTGCGCCGCGATGCCCCCCTTCGCTCGCTTCAGTTTCGCATGGACGATGACGATGCGGTCGCCGTTACATTCGTTCAGCGGCTGCGCGAGGCGGCGCAGGATATCGCCCCGATGCTGGGCCGCCACTCCTATATAGGCCTCGACTTCAATCAGGGCCACATCGCACGCATCGGGCCCAGAGGGATCCACGCCAAGGAAACGATCGAGACACTATGGACCCCTGCGCTGGGAATGGCCGTGGCGCCCGGTGCCTCGCGCGGCATCATGAATTTCAGTCATGCCAAGCTGGGCAGTGTCATGCCAGTCGTCACACTACCCGGCGAGGACATGTTCGTTCGCGGCCATAACCAGTTCAACGACTCCCGCCAAAAGGACGGGATTAAGCCTGTGCGCCTGCCCCTGCTGGATCGCGCTGGCGAAACGGTCTTTCGCCGCACTTATAACATCGACGCGGACCATGTTCGCGCGCTTTATCGTTAGGATACCAAAATGCGCATCATCGGCATCTGCCGCTTCTCCTATCCTGCTCTGGGCGGATTCAAGCGGATGCACGACAGCGTCGTTGAGCGCGAGGCATATCTTTACGCTCCCGCCCGTATGACGCTCCGCTTTGCACATTTTGAGACCCTGACCCTGCCATCAGTGCGGGCGCAGACCGACCCCGACTTCACCTTTCTCATCGTAATCGGGCAAAACATGCCCGAGCCGTGGCTGTCCAAACTAACGGCGCTCTGCGCACCTGTCCCCCAGATCAAGCTTGTAGAATGCGAACCACTTAAGCACCGCCTCGCCCTTCAACTCGCCATTCAAGACGAGCTGGGCAAGGGTCGTCCCGAAAGTCTGCAATTCCGGCTGGATGACGACGACGCCATGGGCGTCGATTTCGTTGAATTGGCACGCACGATCGCGCGCCGCTCGGCCCGTCTGCGCCGCCGCGAGCCGCGCATCGCCATCGAATTCAACACAGGCTATTCGGCCACGCTGTCGCGCAGTGGCATCATCGCCGAAGATGTGATAAGCTCATTCTGGGCTTGCGGGTTGGGCGTACATTTCAGCGAGGGCGACGACAAGACCATCATGAATTTCGGCCATCACAAGCTGCATCACGTGATGCCATCCATCATCCACCCGCGCCCGCCGATGTATATCCGCGCCAAGCACAGCGATAACGACAGCGAGGCCAAGTTTCGTCCCCGGCGTATGAAGCCACTGTCAGACGCACAGCGCCAAATCTTCAAGGAACGCTTTAGCGTGGACGAAGAACAGGTACGGGCTGTCTTTTCCGCCCTAGACGGGCCTCACGGTAGAGGGTGAATACCCCACTAGCCACAATGATCCCCGCCCCCAGCAGCACGATGGGCGCGGGCCATTCCCCAAAGACCAGCCAACCCAGCAGCAGCGCCGCCAAGATCGACGTGTACCGGAACGGCGCCGTAAAGCTAACGTCGCCCACGCGCATCACCATGATGGATGTAATATAACCGACGACGATCAAGCCCGCCGCACCAAGGATGGTCACCCAATGCGCACTACTCAGCGGCGCCCAATCGCTTCCCAGATTGGCCAGTCCAAACACCACCATCACCGAAACCGACGTGACAAAAGTCACCAGCATCGACGATGTCTCGCGGCTCAGACTGCGCGTCGCTAAATCGCGCACCGTCAGGCAACAAACGGCCGCGAGCCCATAAAGTGCATAGACGTCGAACCCTTCAGCCCCAGGCCGCACGATGAGCAGAATTCCCAGAAACCCAACGATTACAGCTGCTATGCGCCGCCATCCGACCTGCTCGCGCAGCACGAACACGGCCGCCAATGTAATCGCCAGTGGGACCGATTGCAGGATCGCCGTCACATTCGCAAGCGGCATGTGATAAAGCGCGGTCAGAAAGAAATAGGTGCCCAACACCTCGCTGAGAACCCTGACAAAGATCGCGCCCGTATCGCGGCGCGACACCCGCTTGGAGAAGGCACCCATACGCCAAGCAATCAGTGCCACCGCCACGCTGGTCATGCACCCGCGCAAAAAGATGACCTGAAAAAGCGGCACAGCGTCCGATAGCGACTTCATCAACGTGTCATTCAGCGTGTAGGCCGCCATCGACGCCATCATCAGCAGCGCGCCACTCGTATTTTCGGAAAATTTCATGTCAGCATCTGTGCAGCCAAAGGCAAATCACACAAGGGCAATCTGCCCCCAATTTCACTGGGACAAAAATACTCCCACCGGAGGCGTGTTTTCAAGATGTCACACGTTCCAAGATCACCCCAACCCGTTTTAAACTTGTCCAAATTTAGAGGGCGAGCACGCGTCACTGTATCCTGAAACAGCCGGAGGTGGCAGCATCCTAGAGGCGATACATCGTTTGGCAGAGCGGCTGGGTTGGCGAAGGCTAAATTCATGCCAACGGGCCAATGATCAGTCCGATTTACCCAAAATCGTGCCCTCGACGATGTGGTCAAGATCGAGGCCCTCGACCTTTAGCACGACCGTCGCCTTGAAGGTCTTTCCCAACGTCCGATCGTGACCGGCCTCACGCATTGCCTCTTCGATAGCCTGCTGCGAGGTCACGCCGACCTGCTTGAGAAACTTCCGCATCGACATGTTGAAGTCTTCACTCATCATAATTCTCCTATTTGTTATCGCATCGCCAGGCTTCTACCGGGTGACCGTTTTCAGAAATCTGATCAGTGCACGACGGTCTTCTGCGCTTGGCACGCGCTGCTCGGGCATCCGGCTACCGGGTGTATAAGCGTCCGGGCCAAATTCAAATAGCTCCGACACGGTCTGCGGCGTCCACACGATGTCGAGAGATTTTAGCGCCGAAGAGTAGTCATATCCCCGAGCAGTGCCAATGCGCCGCCCAAAGATGCCATGCAGCGACGGCCCCGCCCGCCCGCCATCTTCAGGCGTCAGGGTATGACAAACAGCACAGGCGCGAAACACCTCGGCGCCCCGCGGGCTGACCAATGTGGGATCCGGTTGTCCGCTACCATCTCCAAGTGCCACACCATCTAAAGTCCAGCGGCGGATCAAGCCGTCATTCCCACCCGTAAAGACCGTTTCACCTTCAATCGCCAGAGCCCAGATAGGGCCTTGTCCGCTACTCATCGTGGCACGCGTCTCAAGTGTCTCCGCATTCAAAAGCCAAACCTGACCGGATAGATCGGCGGTGGCAACCAGCCCCTCGCCTGCGGCCACCGATAGAAGTGGGCGGGCTGACAGCGCGACCTCTCTTGCGGGCGTGCCAGGCACGATACGGCGCAACGTCCCGTCCGGCGAGGAAAGGAAGAGCGCCTCCTCATCAGTGGCAAGGCCGGAAGCAGGGGCGCTCAACCGGGTCTGTTGCCCAGGTGCCCCCTGAGCTGTCCACAGGCGCAGGCGCATGTCTGCGCCGACACTTGCAAGCCCGCCAGCAAACGCCACAAGGCCGATAATTTGCCCATCATGGGCGCTAATGTAGTTGGGTGATCCGCTGCCAGACCAAAGCGCGATACGCCCCTCCCATCCTCCGGATGCGAGGCCACCGGACCACGGCGCTAGCGCAACGACAGGCATCTGGTGCCAAATTTCGGACAGAACCGGCTCGGGTCCCGCGCCCCAGATCGCCACCTGTCCGTCCTGGCCGCCCGAGGCAAAACCGCCACCCGGCAGAGGTAGAACAGCCGTCACCTCCCCTGCGTGGTGGCGTGTGATCCGGGCCGCAATCGCATCGTCCCAGACGATAGCGCGTGTATCAAACGACCCGGAATAGATCCGTCCGTCTTCACCTGCGGCAAGCGCACGAACTGGGCCGCCGTGCCCACGCAAGTCATGCGCCCCAGCCGGAAATGCGGCAAGCGTGAACACCAGTATCGCCCGACACAGCATCCGTGCCCCCTACCCGATCAGATTCACTTGCTTGCGGCATCGCCAGTCGACAGCCGTACGCCTTCGGTCGTATAGGCTGTTTTACTGTCCGTCTGGAACTGCCCGTTCAGAACGTTCGCAGCACCAAGCGAGATAGCGACTATAGCAACGGCGGACATAAGAAAAACTTTCATTAGTCAAGCTCCTTGTAAGTTGTTGAGTTTTACGGATGCATTCGGCGCAGTTACAGCAGTCCAGACCAACTGCGCCATATCGGTATAGATACGCCCAAGCGTCCCGTCTGGATCACGGGCGACGATGGGCTGGCCATTGTCAGACGCCGCACGCAACTCCATCGTAAGCGGCACGGCCCCCAGATACGGCACACCCAAACGGCGGGCCTCGGCCTCCGCCCCGCCAGTGCCGAACAACGCATGTTGCGAGCCGCAGTCAGGACATATGAAATGAGCCATGTTCTCGATCAATCCCAGGATCGGAACGTCTACCTTGCGGAACATTGTGATACCCCTGCGCGCATCGATCAGCGCAAGATCCTGCGGTGTCGAAACGATGACCGCGCCGGACAGGTCAGTCCCTTGCGAGATGGCCAGTTGCGCATCGCCTGTACCCGGCGGCATATCAACGACCAACACATCCAGCACGCCCCAGTCGACATCAGCCAACATCTGGGTGATCGCCGACATAACCATAGGCCCGCGCCAGACCATCGCAGTCTCGGCGTCGACCATCAGACCCATCGACATCGCCAGCAGCCCATTTGACTGCATCGGCAGAATGCGGCGATCCTTGCCCATGCGCGGCCGTCCATGAAGCGCCAGCAGCGTCGGCAGGGACGGACCGTGGATATCAGCGTCAAGAATGCCCACCTTTAGCCCGAGGGCACGCAGCCCAAGCGCAAGATTCACGGCGGTCGTGGATTTCCCAACGCCGCCCTTGCCGGATGCGACGGCGATTACATGATGCACGTCAGCAAGGACTTTCGGCTTTGCGGTGGACTTTGCGGTGGACTTTGCTTCTGGCCCCTTGGACAGAACCGGTGGCGGGCCCTTCTCTCCGGTAAGGGTCACGACCGCAGCCTCGCCGCCAGAAATAGCACGCAGCGCGGCCTCAGCCTGATCGCGGGTTTTAGCATAGCTCTGCGCCCGATCTGCCGTCGTGGAAATCGACAGGCTGATCCGTCCGCCCAGCAGAACGGGTCCAGAAACCTGAGGCGCACCAAGCAATGGCACGCCATCCGGAAGCATCAGGCCGACTAACGCATTTCGCGCGGCCAGCAGCATTGAATCATCGGACATGTGTGTTTTTTACTTCCACCGGTAACGTCCCCCCTCGACACCTTGGCGGCGCGAATGGTGGGTAGACGCGCGGATACCCACCGCACGCCCGTTTATCCTGCGGTGTTACTCTGCCGGCTGAGTGCTTTTAGCGAGCAGATCCTTGTTCTTCGGGTCGCGCTGGACTTCGTCAACCCAGAGCGAATGATGCTCCTTGGCCCAGTTCAAATCGACCTCCCCCGTGCCCATCGCATCGAACGCTCCCTCCATACCGACGGAGCCGATGTAGATATGCGCGATGATGACAAAGGACAGACCGGCAGCCACAATACCGTGAATCAGCTGGTATAACTGCCAGTCGGCCTCGCCGCCTCCAAGGCCCGGAAACAGCATCATGACGCCCGTAAAGGACAAAGCAGCGCCGCCCAGCGTCACCGACCAGAAGATGATCTTTTGCCCAGCGTTAAACTTCTTGGCAGGCGGATGGACGCCGTTCTTGAGCAAACCACCACCCTGAGAAAGCCACTGCACATCAACCTTGTCGGGGATGTTATGAGCCACCCAAACGAGGAACGACATGATCAGTCCCAGCATAAAGGCCCAGCCGACGTAGTTATGCGAAACCTTGCCCCATGTCGTCAGCGTCGAAAAGGCGCCTTCACCGAGCCACGGCAGGATAATAATCCGCCCCAGCACGAGGTTCAAACCGGTCAGCGCCAACACGATGAAGGAGCCCGACATCAGCCAATGCGAGAACCGCTCGAACGCCGAAAAGCGTAGGATGCGGATGCCAGACATACCGCCTTCGACGCGGATACGCCCCCGGATAAGGTAGAACGCCAGAAGCACGCCCACCGCCCCGACAATGGCTAAGATCGTCAGTATTCGCACGGTCCCGTTACTAGTCGCGGCCCAGCTCTTGTTGCCCGGCTTAATAAGGCCAGAAGCGTTGTCGTCCGGAATAGACACTCGGCCACTGACTGCCTCGCCGTCCTGAAGCTGCTGAAACAAGGAGTCTTCTGTCACCGATTCAGCGGTTGGGTTGATTTGCTGCGCAGTCGCCATGGGCGCGCCGGCAAAAGCCATCATCGCGACCAATGCACAGGTTGCCATGATCCGTATTACGAGAGTTTTCATCATCATATTCCTTTCCTCCCGATTACACTGAAACCGTGTCGCCATAGGCGGTGCGCCAGCCCCATGCCCCCGAGCCATAGCCCCTGGTCACGACGCGTTCCTTATAGATCTCGGCAATGATATCGCCGTCGCCCGCGAGCAGCGCTTTGGTCGAGCACATCTCGGCACAGAGCGGCAATTTGCCTTCGGCCAGACGGTTAGAGCCATACTTCATATACTCGGCCTCCGTCATGTCCTCTTCGGGTCCACCAGCGCAATAGGTGCATTTGTCCATCTTGCCGCGCGTACCGAAATTACCGACTTTAGGGTACTGCGGCGCGCCAAAGGGGCAGGCATAGAAGCAGTAGCCGCAGCCGATGCAGGTATCCTTGGAGTGCAGGACCACACCGTCATCGGTGGTGTAGAAGCAATCCACAGGGCAGACCGAGGCACAGGGCGCATCGGTGCAATGCATACAGGCCATCGAGACCGAGCGTTCGCCCGGCAGGCCGTCATTGATGGTGACCACCCTGCGGCGGTTGATGCCCCACGGGACTTCATGCTCGTTCTTACAAGCGGTAACACAGGCGTTGCATTCGATGCACCGATCCGCGTCGCATAGGAATTTCATACGTGCCATAATTCTTATCCTCCTTTACGCCGCTGAGATCTGGCAAAGCGTAACTTTACCTTCGTGCATGCCTGTCACCGGATCGTAGCCATACGTCGTTATCGTGTTGACGCTTTCGCCTAAAACGATCGGGTCCGTGCCCTTGGGGTAATTGCCCCTCTGATCGACACCTTCGAACCAGCCCGCAAAGTGGAATGGCATGAACGCCACGCCCGCCGCGACACGTTCGGTCACCAGTGCCTTGACGCGCGCCTTGCTGTCGTTCTCTGGGCCCATGACCCAAACCCAACCACCATCTGTGATACCCCGTGCCGTCGCGTCTGCCGGATTGATCTCGACAAACATGTCCTGCTGGAGTTCGGCCAACCACGGGTTCGACCGCGTTTCTTCGCCGCCGCCCTCGTATTCGACCAGACGGCCAGATGTCAAAACGATCGGGAAGCTCTCTGACAGCTTCCGCTCGACTGCGGAGGCCTGCATCGAGAAGCCGACGTTCGGCACCCGGAACTGGCGCCCATCTTCGCGGGTCGGATAATCGGCCACAAGGTCGGGCCGTGGCGAATAGATCGGCTCGCGGTGAACAGGGATCGGATCGGGAAGGTTCCACGCCACCGCGCGGGCCTTGCCGTTGCCGAAGGGCACGCAGCCATGCTCGATAGCGACACGCTGAATACCGCCGGACAGGTCCAGCGACCAACTGACCGAAGCCATAGCTTCGGGGTCGTCGCCATTGATGCTCTGGATCGTGGCCAGCTCGTCCGCGGTTAGATCGCCATCCCAGCCAAGTGACTGGAGAACGCCGTAGGTAAACTGCGGATAGCCGTCAGTGATTTCCGAACCCGGCGGGTAGCTGCCCTCGGCCAGAAGCGTCTCGCCCTCGCGATCAACACCGAAGCGGGGCCGGAAGGCACCGCCGCCATCCTTAACCGCAACATTGGGGTTATACAGGATATGCGTACCGGGGTGCTTGAACTCGGGCGTTCCCCAGCACGGCCAAGGCAGACCGTAGAAGTCACCGGCAACATCGCCCGCACCCTCTGGCGCGCGCAGCGTAACCAGGTCGAACTTGTCCTGATTGGCCATATGTGCCTTGAGCCGCTCCGGGCTTTGCCCGGTATAGCCTGTCGACCAGCCGCCACGATTGATCTCGCGCAGAATGGACTCAGGTGTCGGCTCCATCGAGAATTTACCCTCAACCATCTCGTAGGGTTTGAACATCTCCTCGCCAAAGCCCAGCTTCTCGGACAGGCGGTAGATGACCGCATAGTCATTGTCGCTCTCAAAGATGGGTTCGACCACCTTCTCGCCCCACTGCACCGACCGGTTCGACGCCGTCCGGCTACCACTGCACTCGAACTGGGTCGAGATTGGCAGCAGATAGGTGTTGTCAGTCCGGTCATGTAGGGCCGCAAAAGTCGTCGGATGCGGGTCCGCGACGACCAGAAGATCGAGTGCATTCATACCCTTGAGCGAGTCGCCCATGCGCGGCACCGTGTTGCCACCATGGCCGAACACAATCATCGCCTTAATGTTGTCGCGCTGATCGACTTCTTCGCTATCAAGCGTGGTTGCATCGAACCAGCGCGTCGATGGAATGCCCGCCATTTCCATGTTCGCCTTGCGGTCACGTGGATCGCGACCACCCTTCGCAGGCACCTCGTCAAAGCGAGACTGTAGGTAATCATAACCGACGTTCCAGACACGGCTCCAATGCTTCCAGCCACCCTCGGACAAGCCATAATAGCAAGGCAAAGATCCGATATCGAGGCCGAAATCAGTGGCACCCTGCACGTTGCAATGGCCGCGGAAGATGTTGGCGCCGCTACCAGCCGAACCGACATTGCCCGTGGCCAGCAGAAGGTTGCAATAGGTCCGCACGTTGGCTGTGCCGACGGTGTGCTGCGTGCCACCCATGCACCAGATAAATGTCGCGGGCTTCTGCGTGGCAAAGGTTTCGGCAACGCGGCGCAACTCGGCTTCGGGGATGCCGGTGATGCGCTCCACCTCGGCGGGGGCGTAGGCCTTCACAGCCTCGCGGATCTGGTCCATCCCCCAAACGCGCTGGTCGATATACTCCTGATCCTCCCAACCATTCTCAAAGATGTGCCACATGATACCCCAGATGATGGCGATATCCGTGCCTGAACGCATGCGGATATAATCCGTTGCGTGGGCCGCCGTCCGGGTAAAGCGCGGGTCGATCACGATAACATTAGCACGATTGGTCTCTTTGCCGGTCAGGATATGCTGCAGCGAAACAGGATGCGCCTCAGCCGCGTTCGAGCCCATGAAGATGATCGTCTTGGAGTTGCGGATGTCGTTGTAGCTGTTGGTCATGGCGCCGTAGCCCCATGTATTCGCGACACCCGCCACGGTGGTCGAGTGGCAAATGCGCGCCTGATGGTCGACGTTGTTGGTGCCCCAGAAGGCCGCAAACTTACGAAAGAGATACGCGCCCTCGTTCGACATCTTGGCCGAACCCAGCATGTAAGCGCTGTCGGCACCACTCTTCTCGCGGATATCCAGCATCTTGTCGCCGATCTCGTCGATCGCCTGCTCCCAAGAAATGCGTACCCACTCACCGCCTTGCTTCTTCATCGGGTATTTCAGCCGACGGTCGCCATGCACGATCTCGCGAACGGACGCGCCTTTGGCACAATGCGTGCCACGGTTGATCGGGCTATCCCATGCGGGTTCTTGGCCCACCCAGACACCATTCTGGACCTCTGCCTTGACAGTGCAGCCCACAGAACAATGCGTGCAGATATTGGTCTTGATCTCGATCGGCTGGCTATGATCGGTCCTGCCAGCCTCGGCGCGGCGCACAGTGCCGAGGCCCAGCGTTCCGAGCGCAGCAAGGCCGCCAACGGCCAGGCCTGACGTTCTCAGGAAGCTGCGGCGATCGACAGGTTTCGCGGCGACGTTCTGCGCAAAAGAGGCAAGGCCACCACGGGCGGTTTCGGATGTTCTGCGTTTTACAAGCATGGCTCAGCTTCCCGTGTAATAGCGGTTGGTGCGGTAGTAGGCCTTGACGTGCTCAGTTTCCTGATAGCGAACCTTGGTGCGCTCGTCGCCGGTCTCTTCGGCAAATGCGGGGCGCGCGCCACCGGCGACGACCCCCGTCGCTGCGGCTGCAGCTGCGGCTCCGAAGAAGCCTCGCCGTCCGATGCCTTTTTCTTTTTTTGTAATATCAGCCATGTCGTCCTCCCTGTGCGCCCTCTGCCAGCCCTCCCGCCGACCAAGAAACTTTTTTGCTATTTGTTATACTTGCCTGCAGCCGTAGCCGATGCACGATCAGTTGGCGCACGATGCGCCGCTGCTTCAAGCGCGAAGGCCCGTATCTCAATATCCGTAAAAATCCGCCCGACCTCGGCCACTGCGCGATAAAAACGCGCGCTAGGTGACACCGCAAGATCATCAAAGAATTGTGTCGCCCAAGGCTGAAGGTGGCGAGCAAAGAAGCCGGCTTCGCCAGCTGCACCGCAGCCCAGAACGCTCGCGTCGAAGTCGCCTGCCGCAAGGCCCGACATCACTTCAGCGATGCTGGCGATGTGATCCTCGGGCTCAAACCGACCTTTAGCGCGCGCGACGCCCATGATCGCCAGGTCGCGGCGCAGATCGGCCAAGGGTCGCTCGTTGAGAAACCCGGTAAGGTAGAATGAGGCGTAAGGCAGAAGCTCGCCCCGCCCAACACCAATGAAGAGTTCAAAGAATTCGCGCTCAACCTGCTCAGGCATAACTTCGGCGGCCGCGCGGGCCAGAACGGCGTAAGCCTGTCCCAGCGCCGTATCATCCCCTTCAAGGGTAGCAAGTATCCGCAGATAATCGGAATTCGGTGGTGACGCCAAGATACGACCGACGAACCCCCATTGCTGAGCTCGCAGTGTATTGTAATCAGATAAAGCTGGCTCGACCGTGGTCGGGCTGGCGCTGTTCAACATGACGTCTCCAAAAAAACCGATTCAGGTGGCGTTTCGCGACATTACCACAAATAGGAAACGTGTCCAATTGTATACCAACATTCAGGCTCAACTATAACGTCATGCTCAATCAGGGACAGCGCCACCGTGGCGGCGGGGCGGCGGAAGGGTATTCGCAGACATCTCATGCTTACGAATTGCCTCGCCGGACGTAGTTTTGGGATGCGTCGAGGCCTCCTGCAAACTCTCTTGACCAGACCGCCGCACCGGTGACGGCGGCACATCTTCTTGGGCCATTTCTTCGGCGCTGACCTCAGGCGGCTGCACAGTCTCGCTTGCCGCCTGCTCTTTCTCTACCGGCCCTGCCACGTCCCCGTCCTCGGGCGGGGGATCGCGTCGCCCTCCGATCAGGTCCTTGACCATTTTGGCGACACCCGCCTCCGACAGCGTTCCACCGCCGCCCGGAACACCTCCCGGCGCATTCCAGTCCCAAGCATAATCCACCGCCGGATCGGAATAATCACGCACCCCCGGCGTGACCATCCACAGCCGCCGCATGGCTGCGTTCTTGAGTTTGGCGGGGACGCCTTTGGCAAGAAAAGGCTTGATGTCGCTGCCCTCGATGATGTCCTCAAGCGGGGGGAGCGCGGCAACAGCTTCCTCGTCGATATACTCTTGCTCGACCTCTGCCGGGACGATTTCCGGCTCGGCCTCGATCTCGGGGTCGTTGTCGACATCGAGGCTGGGGGCGGCAGGGCGCTTGGCCGCAAGCTTGCGTTTTGACCAGTTGCTAAAGAAGCCACCCTCGTCTTCTGACTCGTCCGGCCTGCTCATCGCGATCCCTTCGGCGTCATGCCCGCCTTACCACGTGAATTCACCCATTTCTCCTTTTCCGAAAGGATTCTAGGCGCCCGTGGGTCATGTTCGGATGTCGCAGGCTGTCGCTTACGTTTGAAGAATTCTTCTTCGACATGATGCACCTCGGCAAAGAATCGAATGCGCGCAGCAACAGCTGGCGGCATCGGCAGCGCTTCGACCATACGTTCCGTGTCGCTTGCCAATGCTTCGCCCTCATAGGGATCGGCGGTCACGATCTGAACCTTCGTGTCGTCCATCGCGACCCACAGAGACGGCTGCGCGGCAGACAGGTTATCGATGTAGTGGCGCGTCTCGCCGGAGAAGAGCTGCACCGCATGGTCACCCAGATAGACCGTGCGCACTTCGCCTTGTTCGGCCATCAATGTGCCGGGTTCGAGGCTGGGCAAATCAGCCAGTATTGCGGCGGGCCGCAGACAGCGCTTGGCCCACCTGTTCGCCGGGGGATGCGAGACACCAACGACAGCCACACGAAAAATTTCTCTGGGCATTAGGCCGTGCCCATAGCGGCAGGAAGACCGCCACCCATCCCGCCACCAACCAGCGGCAGCCCCGTCACCAGATTCTGCAGTTTGAAACGGATGACGTTTGACGAATCAAACCCAACCAGCAAGTAGACCGGGTTCTCACCAACGTCGGGCAGGACACCGTCTGCACCCTCGAACGTCAGGGCGAAAAGTCCGACCAACGTGGCGGGCGGTGTCTCCCCTTTCCACAGCGCATTGCCGATGGCGGTTCCTGTTGAATCCAGCCCGACATACCACTGCAAATCGACCTCGGCGGCGGCTGTCATAGGTGACACTGCGACCTTATGTCCCAGCAGGTGATGCACGAAACGGGCAAGCGCGGTGGCTAGCCCTGCCCGCGCCTTGGGATCGGCACCAAATGGCAAAACCATTGTGTGCGCATCCGAGCGGCTCCAATAGGTCCAAGCATTGTCATCGCCGAGAACGTCCAGAGAATCGACACCGCCACTCATCATGGCAAATAGTGGATTACTGTTCTGATCGGCTTTTAGTTCTGTCACCAACTCATCGTCCGCCAGCATCAGCGCGCCATCCTGAAGATAGCCACATTGCGGACGAAAAAGCATCTCGGCGGCGCGTAGGACACGGACATCCTCGCATCCCTCCAAAGCATTGCGAAGAATTAGCTGCACCAGCTGGTCGTAGAATAGATGCGGCAACGTGATGCGGCTCCGGACAAGATCCAGATACCCGGCCTCGATGGTTCCCGCAGCCAAAAGCGTATCGCGCAGCGTCAGAAGAAAGCCCCAGTTTTCCCGTGCATCGGCATCCTTGAGATTAGCCACCTCCACGGCAGCCACGGACGCGGAGGGAGTTTTCGTCAACCTAGCGTGCAGCGCGCGCTCAGCCGCGCAGGCATCACTAGGCGGTACAATCTCGGGGCGAGCTAGCCAAGCAAGGATTAATTCATCCGTGACAAGCATCCGCCCTGTTGCGTTGAGGCGTGTCAGATGATGGCCCGAGGCGACCCAAAATTCCCTCATCGGCCTTCACTCCCTGATGCGAACGACGACAGGTCGAACGTGTTTCCCTCGTCATCCTCGCCGTCCTCATCTGTCTCTACGACATGGAACGCCTTGTCATGACCACTCAGGTAACCTGCGGAAAACGCTGTAGTGTCACGCGGCTTGAGCGTGCGGAACTGTTCGCGAATCTCTGCGCCTTTTCCTGCGCCGTCTGCCGCATCATCTATAGTGCGGTGCAGCGCGATCAGCGTACCCTCTTTGTGGCCTCGGCACAGATCCTCTGCCAGCACTATTTCCTCTTCGGCAGCAGGCAAGGCTGTGGCAATGTCCGGCGCTCCAAGCTGGTCCACCAGTTGTTGGGCCAGCGACTGCACCGCTTGCGCCCTATCCTCAGCCCCCACGATACTGACAGTCACCAACGTCGACCAGCCAAAGCTGGCGATACCCAGAAATCCCGAGCGTAGCGCGACCTGCTCCTTGCGGGTAAGGCTCTCGGCAGGACGGCCTGCGAACAAAAATGTCCCCGGCACAGCCCATTCGCCCGGCGCGGCGGGAGGCGCAAAGATCACTTCGTCAGATCGGTCAAGCCTGATGGTGCGCGGCAGACGGATCACAACTTTGGCCCATCCGCATCGCGCCAGTCGGATGTCCCGAGAGCACTGGCAAGGGATACGCTTCCATCTTCCACGATCAGCCCGCCCTCCTCGTTCAAGGCGCCAACCGGCGTCAGGCACTCGGCATAGCGGGCGGCGATGGGGGCAAAGCCGTCATGCGTCCAGCGGTCGAACGTCAGCATCAGGTAGGCTGCAAAGCTTTCCAGTATCGCGGGCGGATCAATGAATGCCTCTTCCTTAAGTGAAACGGATGACGGCATGCTGCCCGGTGTCGCCAGATGGTCGCGGTCTGCAATCAGCTCGGCCCCGAGCACCAACCAATCAGGCACGGCATCCTCCGCAGCTCCGGCGGGCACGCCAAAGCGCAGGCCACCAAGGCGGCCACCGTCAAAAATGATCTGCCCCGGCCAGCCGAACGTCACCGCACGCTCTGGCGGACAATGGGCGGACAGCGCATCACCCAGCGCCACCATGCCGATCAGGAACGCACGACGCGCCTCAGCCAGCACAGTTTCGGGCTCCAGCACGACGGCAAAGTCGAAGCGGCCCGCGCGATCGCCGCAGGTCCCGGTCTCGGTGCCCCCCCCGGCACTGGTGTGCCAGACAAGACTGCCTGCGCCCTGTTCTGGCGCAATACGGCACGCCTCCTTGAATGGATCGCCTCGCGGCAACCAGTGGGGCGTGTAGGGCGGCGGCAGTACAAGACTGCGTGGGGCGGTATTGCTATCCAACAGGTAAACGCGTCCTTGCACATGAGGTTAATCCGCGAAACTATAGACGTCCTGCCCCCCGCCGCAAGTGCGACCGGGGCGTTCGTAATGCTTACCCAATTTTGATCGGACCCCAGCCCCATGAGCCAGACCCGTGCAGCCCGGACCATTCTGACCTGCACCTGCGAAGGCACGATGTCCCCTGACGAACAGGCGTTAGGCAGGGCTGGCTGCGCGGGCGATCCGTCGGTGCGGCAACTCTGCCGCGCAAACCTCGACCGGTTCCGGTCCGCCCTGGCCTTGGGCCAGCCAGTGACGGTGGGCTGCACGCAAGAGGCGCCACTTTTCTCCGAGATCGCGAACACTGAGGCGCCTGATGTGCCGGTGTCATTTGTCAACATCCGAGAGACAGCGGGCTGGACCGCCGAAGCGAAGGAGTCCGGTCCGAAAATGGCGGCCTTGATCGCGGCGGCGGACGTGACCCCGACGACCTTCGGAATCACGTCATTGGAAAGTAGCGGGGTTACCCTGATTCTGGGCCGTGACGCCGCTGCGCTGGACACTGCGAACGCACTGGCCGATCAGCTGGATATCACCGTCCTGCTGATGCCCGGATCAGAGGTCGCACCCCTACAACAGACGCGCTTTCCAGTGCTGCAAGGGGTTATCAGTGAGGCCACGGGGCATCTTGGCGACTTCACTCTGACCGTCGACAACTATGCTGTGCCCGCGCCGTCTTCGCGGCAGGTTTTGCGCTTTGGTGGCGCGCGCGATGGCGCCACGTCACGCGCTGATCTGGTCATCGACCTGACGGGCGGCGCGCCGCTCTTTTCGGCGCATGACCTGAGGCCTGGCTACTTTCGCGCCGACCCGCGCGATCAACGTGCGCTGGCCGACGTCGTGGCAAGTGCCGGCCAGATGGTCGGCACATTCGACAAACCGATCTACATCGATTTTGCCGCCGACCTCTGCGCTCATTCACGCAATGGTATTACCGGATGCACACGGTGCCTGTCGCTGTGCCCCACTGGTGCTATCATGCCGGACGGCGACAGTGTGACTATTGATCCCGCGATCTGCGCAGGATGCGGCCAATGCGCCGCTGCCTGCCCCACGGGAGCCGCCGCCTATGCACTGCCAGATGCCGCCACCATGGTGGCGCGCCTGCGTGCGGCACTCCGGGCGTGGCACGCCGCCGGCGGAAAAGTCGCACCCGCGATCCTCTTTCACGACACCGATCACGGCGAGCCGCTGATTGACGCCTCAGGTCGCTATGGCCGCGGCCTTCCGGCCCACGTGATACCGTTGAACGTCAACGAGATCACCCAGATTGGGCCTGAAGTTCTGGCCGCCGCATTGGCCTATGGCGCGGGATCGGTCGCCGTTCTTGGCCGGGCCCGGCCACATCACGACCAAACCGGGCTGGAAGCCGCGCTCTCACTCGTCCACGACGTCAGCGATACGTTAGGATATGGCCCACTGGCACTTATCGAAACCGACGATGCGGACTCGCTTGAGGCGGCTTTGGCTGACTTGCCCCGTAATCCAGTGCGTGGCACTCCGTCCAGTTTCCTGCCACCCGCCGACAAGCGCGGCCTTCTTATCATGGCCTTTACCGAGATGAATCGCGCCGCTCCGGTACCTGCGGAGGTAATCCCGCTTGCCGCAAGCGCGCCATTCGGCGTGATCATCATCGATACCGATGCCTGTACGCTTTGTCAGGCCTGCACCGGCGTCTGCCCGACCGGCGCGCTTCTGGACAATCCAGAAACCCCAATGCTGCGCTTTACCGAAAGTGCCTGCGTGCAATGTGGCCTCTGCGCCGCCACCTGCCCCGAGACAGCAATCACATTAGCCGCGCAACTCGATTTTGCGGCGTGGGATGTGCCCCGTCGAATCCTGCACGAGGAAGAGCCGTTCTGCTGTATCAAATGCAGCAAGGCCTTCGCGACAAAATCCGGCATCGAGCGCATTCAAGAGCGTCTGGCAGACCACTGGATGTTTTCAGGCGAAGACGGCGCACACCGCCTCAAGGTACTGGCTATGTGCGAGGATTGTCGGGTCGAAGAGGTGGTTAATCAGGGCTTTGATCCGCATGACGAGCGAACTCGCAAAGTGCGCACAGCCAAGGATTATGAGGATCAGGGGCCGTCCGGGAAACTGAATTAAACCCTTACCTCGGCGCCATTTCTTTTAGCAGCACATCCTAGCATCTCAAAGTCGGCAACACGATAGGTCCGTCTGCGAACATGGGGCGCATGATCGAGTCGCGCCCGGCACATCCGCTACTAAATATCTGCGGTTGTCAGTCAAAGGCAAATAGGCGCAACGCCGCGTAGATTAAATATGTAGCCCAACTGCGCAGGGTGTCCGCCAAACACATGGTGCATAAAAGCGGCTTCTAAATTTTTTTCTTAACTCAAAAGCATCTGGGCTCCGCTTTGCTGCGGAGCCCAGACAGCTAAATTTATCAGCCTTGGCTTACTCGGACTGGCTCTCTGGCGCATCTACCGTGCCGCTATCCGCCTCTGCCATGACCGGCGCAGCCAATGCGGCGGCGGCTTCGGCCTCCTCACGGCGTGCTTCGATCACAACATTGTCACGGGTCGCAGCAATCTTGCGCATGTCCTGCGTCGCGCCACCGGTGCCCGCCGGAATCAGACGGCCCACGATGACATTCTCTTTCAGGCCGACCAGCTTGTCCCGCTTGCCCTGAACCGATGCTTCGGTCAGCACGCGCGTCGTCTCCTGGAAGGATGCCGCCGAGATGAAGCTGCGGGTTTGCAGCGACGCCTTGGTGATGCCCAGAAGGATCGGCTCGCCTTGCGCAGGGCGAACGCCCTTGGCAAGCGCTTTTTCGTTGGCAGCGTCGAACTCGGCCTTGTCCACATGCTCGCCCTTCAGGAGGGTGGTCTGTCCGCTATCCTGGATTTCCCACTTCTGCAGCATCTGGCGCACGATCACTTCGATATGCTTGTCGTTGATCTTGACGCCCTGCAGGCGATAGACGTCCTGCACTTCGTCGATCATGTAGTTGGCCAAAGCCTCGACACCCATAATGGCAAGGATGTCGTGCGGCGCAGGGTTGCCGTCCATGATGTAGTCGCCCTTTTGCACGAAGTCGCCTTCCTGCACAGGAATGTGCTTACCCTTGGGCACCATGTACTCGACCTTGTGATCGGGGTCCTCGGAGGACTCGATCGAAATACGGCGCTTGTTCTTATAGTCCTTGCCGTAGCGCACATAACCGTCGATTTCTGCGATGATGGCATGGTCCTTGGGGCGGCGCGCCTCAAAGAGTTCGGCCACACGCGGCAGACCACCGGTGATGTCCTTGGTCTTGGCACCCTCACGCGGAATACGCGCGACGACGTCGCCCATCGTGACCTCATCGCCCTCTTCAATGCTCAGGATCGCATCCACAGACATGGTGTAGGCCACCGGGTTGCCAGCGTCGTTGCGCATCGGCTCACCGTCCGGACCAACGATAAAGATCTCTGGCTTCAGCTCGTTACCCTTGAGGGCCGCGCGCCAATCCATCACGATCTTCTGCGTCATGCCGGTGGCATCGTCCGTTTCGTCGCGCACGGCAACGCCAGTCACGAGGTCGACAAACTTGGCCGTACCCGACTTTTCAGCGATCATCGGCAACGTGTAGGGATCCCACTCGAACAGCTTATCACCGCGCGAAACAGTATCACCCACCTTGACATGCAGCTTGGCGCCATAGCCCAGCTTGTGGCTGGCCAGCTCGACATCGCCCTCGCCGATGATGAGCAACTTCATGTTACGGCCCATGACCAGCGTGTCGCCCGACGAGTTCACAAGCGTCTGCTCGCCGTCGAACACGATCTTGCCCGCTTGGCTCGCCTCGAGGAACGATTGCTGGCCACCCTGCGCAACGCCGCCGATGTGGAATGTCCGCATCGTAAGCTGTGTGCCTGGCTCGCCAATCGACTGCGCGGCGATAATGCCGACAGCCTCGCCTTGGTTTACCATTGTACCGCGGGCAAGGTCTCGCCCGTAGCACATGGCGCAAACCCCATCCTCGGCCTCACAAGTCAACGGGCTGCGGATGCGCGCGGTCTGAACCGCTGCCTCCTCGACCGCATCTGCAGTCAGCTCGTCGATCAACTGGCCTTCTTTGACCAGCACCTCTTCGGTACCGGGGCGCAGGATATCCTCCGCCGCGACACGGCCCAGCAGGCGCTCACTGATGGACGACACAACCTCACCGTCGTTGACAGCGGCCTCGGTGGTTATGGCGCGTGCGGTGCCGCAATCATGCTCGCGCACGATGCAGTCCTGAGCGACATCGACAAGGCGGCGCGTCAGGTAGCCGGAGTTCGCCGTTTTCAGGGCGGTGTCCGACAGACCCTTACGAGCGCCGTGAGTCGAGTTGAAGTATTCAAGGACGGTCAAACCTTCCTTGAAGTTCGAGATAATCGGCGTCTCGATGATATCCCCGTTCGGCTTGGCCATCAGACCCCGCATACCGCCCAGCTGCTTCATCTGCGTGACCGAGCCACGAGCGCCCGAGTGAGCCATCATATAGACTGAGTTCGGCTCTGCTTCGACGCCGTTCTCATCAACCTTGGAAGTCGAGATCGTGCTCATCATGGCGTCGGTGACCTGATCGTTACACTTCGACCACGCATCGACGACCTTGTTATACTTCTCACCCTGAGTGATTAGGCCGTCCATATACTGCTGCTCAAAGCCTTTGACCTGGTCGCGCGTCTCGCCGACGATGGTCCATTTAGTCTCTGGGATAACCATGTCGTCCTTACCGAACGAGATGCCCGCCTTGAACGCCTCGCGGAAGCCCATCGTCATGATCTGATCGCAGAAGATGACCGATTCCTTCTGACCGCAATAGCGGTAAACGGTGTCGATAACCTGCTGAACTTCCTTCTTGCGCAGTAGGCGGTTGACCAGCACGAAAGGCGCCTTGGAGTTCTTGGGCAGAAGCGCACCGAGGCGCACGCGGCCCGGTGTGGTCTCGACCCGCTCGAACACCTGATTGCCCTCGTCGTCGATCTGCGCAATCCGCGCAGTGACGCGGGCGTGCAGATGCACATCGCCGTTGTCCAGCGCGTGCTGAACTTCGTCAATGGACGAGAACTTCATACCTTCGCCCTTCATACCCGCACGCTCTAGCGTGGTGTAGTAAAGGCCAAGAATCATGTCCTGCGACGGCACGATAATAGGCGCGCCGTTGGCGGGAGACAGAACGTTGTTCGTCGACATCATAAGAACGCGGCATTCCAGCTGCGCCTCAAGCGATAGCGGCACGTGAACGGCCATCTGGTCGCCGTCAAAGTCGGCGTTGAAGGCCGAACAGACCAGCGGGTGCAGCTGGATCGCCTTGCCCTCAATCAGGATCGGCTCGAATGCCTGGATGCCCAGACGGTGCAGCGTCGGCGCGCGGTTCAACATCACCGGATGCTCGCGAATCACCTCATCCAGAATATCCCAAACTTCGGGACGTTCCTTTTCAACCAGTTTCTTAGCCTGCTTGACGGTAGAGCTAAGGCCTTTGGCCTCAAGCCGCGAATAGATGAACGGTTTGAACAGCTCGAGCGCCATCTTTTTCGGCAAACCGCACTGATGCAGCTTCAATTCTGGACCGGTCACAATGACCGAACGGCCAGAGAAGTCGACCCGCTTGCCCAAAAGGTTCTGGCGGAAGCGGCCCTGCTTGCCTTTCAGCATGTCAGACAGCGACTTCAAAGGACGCTTGTTCGCGCCAGTGATGACGCGGCCACGACGACCGTTGTCAAAGAGGGCGTCAACAGATTCCTGCAGCATCCGCTTTTCGTTACGTACGATGATATCAGGCGCACGCAACTCAATCAGACGCTTGAGGCGATTGTTCCTGTTGATGACCCGGCGATAAAGATCGTTGAGGTCGGACGTCGCAAACCTGCCCCCGTCCAGCGGCACAAGCGGGCGCAGCTCGGGCGGGATGACCGGAATAACGGTCATCACCATCCACTCGGGGCGGTTGCCGGACTCGAGGAACGACTCGACAACTTTCAGACGCTTGATGATCTTCTTTGGCTTCAGCTCACCAGTGGCCTCGGCCAGATCGGCGCGCAGGTTCTCGGCCTCGGACTCCAGATCGATCTGGGCCAGCATGTCGCGGATCGCCTCCGCGCCGATATTGGCCGTGAACGCATCAAGACCATAGGCATCCTGTGCGTCCATGAATTCTTCTTCGGACAGCATCTGACCATAAGTCAGGTCGGTCAGGCCCGGCTCGATCACGACGTAGTTCTCAAAATAGAGAACCCGCTCAAGATCGCGCAGCGTCATGTCCAGCATCAGGCCGATGCGCGACGGCAAGGATTTCAGGAACCAGATATGGGCGCAGGGCGCGGCCAGTTCGATATGGCCCATCCGCTCGCGGCGGACCTTTTGTAGCGTGACTTCAACACCGCATTTCTCGCAGACAACGCCGCGATACTTCATGCGCTTGTATTTGCCGCACAGGCATTCGTAATCCTTGATCGGACCAAAGATACGCGCGCAAAACAGGCCGTCCCGCTCAGGCTTGAACGTGCGGTAGTTGATGGTTTCGGGCTTCTTGATCTCGCCGTATGACCACGACAGGATACGCTCCGGAGACGCCAGCGAAACCCTGATCTCGTCAAAGGTCTGCGTAGGCGCAACGGGGTTGAACGGGTTGTTCGTCAGTTCCTGGTTCATTTAGTACCTCGAATTTTTGGTAGGCCGAAAAGGGGACTGCCTCCGATTTCCTATCAGAAATCGGAGGCGGGAAAATTCCTGCGAATTTTCTATTCTTCCCCCTCAGAATCCAGGAGTTCCATGTTGAGGCCCAGACCCCGGACCTCCTTGACCAGCACGTTAAAGCTCTCCGGCACACCGGCCTCGTAGCCGTCCTCGCCCTTCACGATGCTCTCGTAGACCTTGGTGCGGCCTGCAACATCGTCCGACTTGACCGTCAGCATCTCCTGCAAGGTGTAGGCGGCACCGTAGGCCTCAAGGGCCCAGACTTCCATCTCACCAAATCGCTGACCACCAAACTGCGCCTTACCGCCCAGCGGCTGCTGGGTAACGAGGCTGTAAGGCCCGGTCGAACGCGCGTGGATTTTGTCATCCACAAGGTGATGCAACTTGAGCAGGTACTTCATGCCGACTGTGACGGGGCGGGCAAATTGCTCCCCAGTGCGACCGTCGAAAAGGATCGACTGGCCTGACGTGTCAAAGCCCGCACGGCTTAGCGCGTCATTCACGTCCTGCTCCTTGGCACCGTCGAAGACCGGCGTCGCGATAGGCACGCCGCCCGTCACGTTACCAGCGGCCTCGATCAGCTGTGCATCGTCCATGTCCTTGATGCCTTCTTCATAGACATCATCGCCATAGGCCAAGTGCATCGCCTCGCGCACCGGGGTCAGATCGCCATTGCGGCGGAACCCCTGAAGCGCATCGTCGATCTTGATACCAAAGCCGCGTGCGGCCCAGCCCATATGCGTTTCAAGGATCTGGCCGACGTTCATCCGGCTGGGAACGCCCAGAGGATTAAGGCAGAAATCAACCGGTGTGCCATCCGCGAGGAACGGCATGTCCTCCATCGGGACCACTTTTGAAATCACACCCTTGTTGCCGTGACGGCCAGCCATCTTATCACCGGGCTGAAGCTTACGCTTCACCGCGATGAACACTTTGACCATTTTCATCACGCCGGGTGGCAAGTCGTCGCCGCGGCGAACTTTTTCGACCTTGTCCTCAAAACGGGCATTCAGAGCACGCTTTTGTGCCTCGTATTGTGCGTTCAGCGCCTCCATGACCTGCGCGTCGGCCTCTTCCTTCAGCGCCAGCTGCCACCACTGACCTTTTGTGAGCGTCGACAGCAGTTCATCGTTGATCTCGGAGTTGGACTTGACGCCCTTGGGGCCTTTGACAGCCGTTTTACCCAAGATCATCGTGCCGAGACGCTGATAGATGTTGCGATCAAGGATGACGAGTTCGTCGTCGCGGTCACGTGCGAGACGCTCGACTTCTTCACGCTCAATCTGCAGCGCACGTTCGTCTTTTTCCACGCCGTGGCGGTTAAAGACGCGGACTTCAACGACAGTGCCGAAATCGCCCGGTTTGACGCGCAAGGACGTGTCACGCACATCGCTGGCCTTTTCACCAAAGATCGCGCGCAGCAGTTTTTCCTCAGGCGTCATTGGGCTCTCACCCTTGGGGGTAATCTTACCCACAAGAATATCGCCCGGCTCAACGTCGGCACCGATATAGACGATGCCGGCCTCATCAAGATTGCGCAACGCCTCTTCGCCCACGTTTGGAATATCGCGGGTGATCTCTTCTGGCCCAAGCTTAGTGTCACGCGCGGCGGCTTCAAATTCTTCGATATGGATCGAAGTAAAGACGTCATCGCGGGAAATCCGCTCAGAGATCAGGATCGAGTCTTCGTAGTTGTAGCCATTCCAAGGCATGAAGGCGACGATGACGTTCCGGCCGACGGCCAGTTCGCCCATATCGGTCGCAGGGCCATCCGCGATAACCTCATGCTTACCGACAGTGTCGCCCACCTTGACCAGCGGACGCTGGTTGATACAGCTGTTTTGGTTGCTGCGCTGGAATTTGCGCAGGCGGTAGATATCGACGCCGGGATCGCCCGGTTCCATATCCGCCGTGGCACGCACAACGATACGCTGAGCATCGACCTGGTCGATGATGCCCGCACGCTTTGCCATGATAGCAGCGCCGGAGTCGCGAGCGACGACGCCTTCGATGCCGGTACCGACCAGAGGCGCCTCTGCCTTGATCAGCGGCAGGGCCTGACGCATCATGTTGGAGCCCATGAGAGCGCGGTTCGCGTCGTCATTTTCAAGGAAAGGGATCAGCGAGGCGGCGACCGAGACAAGCTGCTTGGGCGACACGTCGATCAAGTCGACCTGCTCGTTCGGGGCCAGCATATAGTCGCCAGACTGGCGCGTACTGACCAAATCGTTCACGAAACGGCCATTTTCATCCAGATTGGCATTGGCCTGAGCGATGGTATGACGCTGCTCCTCGGTCGCGGACATGTATTGGACTTCGTCCGTAACCTGACCGTTCTTGACCTTGCGATACGGCGTCTCGATGAAGCCATACTTGTTCACCCGCGCAAACGTCGCGAGCGAGTTGATCAGACCAATGTTCGGGCCTTCCGGCGTCTCGATCGGGCACATGCGGCCATAGTGGGTCGGGTGCACGTCGCGTACTTCAAAGCCTGCACGCTCACGCGTCAAGCCGCCTGGTCCAAGCGCCGAGAGGCGGCGCTTGTGCGTCACCTCAGACAGCGGGTTCGTTTGGTCCATGAACTGCGACAGCTGCGAGGAGCCGAAGAATTCGCGCACTGCTGCAGCCGCTGGTTTGGCGTTAATCAGGTCTTGGGGCATGACAGTGTCGATTTCAACACTGCTCATCCGCTCCTTGATCGCACGCTCCATCCGCAGCAGACCGACGCGGTACTGGTTCTCCATCAACTCACCGACCGAGCGCACGCGGCGGTTGCCCAAGTGGTCGATATCGTCGATATCGCCCCTGCCATCCCGCAGATGCACCAGTGCTTTGATGCAGGACACGATGTCCTCGCGGCGCAGCGTGCGCTGCGTATCGTCGGCATCCAGATTCAGACGCATGTTCATCTTGACCCGGCCAACTGCGGATAGATCATAGCGATCAGAATCAAAGAACAGCGTGTTAAAGAGGGCTGATGCGGCCTCTTCGGTAGGCGGCTCGCCTGGGCGCATGACGCGGTAGATATCCATCAGCGCGGTGTCGCGGCTCATGTTCTTGTCCGCCGCCACAGTGTTGCGGATGTAGGGGCCGACATTGATGTTGTCGATGTCCAGCACCGGGATGTCGGTGATGCCTGCATCAATCAGATCCTGGAGCGTGCCACCCGTGATGTTGCCCGCCTTGTCGTACTCCAGCGTCAACTCACCACCGGCCTCGACATAGATCGCGCCGTTTTCTTCGTTAATGATATCTTTGGCGGCAAACTTGCCCAAAATATGCTCGAACGGGATCAGCAGATCCTTGACGTTGCCCTCGTCGATCAGCTGCTTTACCGCGCGCGGCGTGACCTTCTTGCCCGCTTCGGCGATGACTTCGCCGGTTTTGGCGTCGACCAGATCATATGTTGGACGCGTACCGCGTGCCCGCTCCGGGAAGAACTTGGTGACCCAACCCTTGCCCTTCTTCAGCTTGAACTGGATGGTGTCGTAATACGCATCCATGATGTCTTCTTGGTCCAGACCCATGGAATACAGCAGGGTCGTCACCGGCAACTTGCGGCGACGGTCGATCCGGCAAAACACGATGTCCTTGGCGTCGAATTCAAAATCCAGCCACGAGCCGCGATAGGGGATGATCCGGCATGCAAACAGCAGCTTGCCCGACGAATGTGACTTGCCCTTGTCGTGGTCAAAGAACACGCCGGGGCTTCGGTGCATCTGGGAGACGATGACCCGCTCCGTGCCGTTGACCACAAACGTGCCGTTGGGTGTCATCAAAGGCATATCGCCCATGAATACGTCTTGTTCCTTGATGTCCTTAACCGATTTAGCGCCAGTATCTTCGTCGATATCGAACACGATCAAGCGCAGCGTAACCTTGAGCGGCGCGGCGTATGTCATGTCGCGCTGCATGCATTCTTCGACGTCATATTTCGGCTTTTCCAGATCGTAGCTGACGAACTCGATTACGCTTGTCTCGTTGAAATCCGAAATCGGGAACACCGACTGGAACACGCCTTTGATACCCTCACCATCCGACGGCTGAGCGTGATCACCCGAGCGCAAGAACAGATCGTAGGAGGATTTCTGAACCTCGATGAGGTTCGGCATTTCGAGAACTTCGCGAATTTTTCCGAAGTATTTGCGCAAACGCTTTTGGCCAAGGTAGGATTGAGCCATGTGTCTGGTCACCTTTCAATTCTCAACGAACGCGCGCGCTGTCGGGCCACAGCCGCACGTCCATCAGAGAGAGCGGGGGTGCAATCTATTCATGGCTGTCGTCCCAAGGACAGCCTCCCGATCACACAAACCTCGCCTGAGATAAGCCCCCAACCGCCTGCTGCAACTGCTAGTGCCGGTAGCGTGAACCGGCGCTGTCATTGCGCATGGGGGTCTGTCCAAGACAGGTTCGGCCGGACCCGGAAATTCCGGATCCAGCCATATCAGAGGGGGAAGGACAGAGCGATGTGCCCCGGCCCATGCCCCCCAAGATTACTTCAGTTCGACTTCTGCGCCAGCTGCTTCCAGCTTGGCTTTGATCTCTTCGGCTTCGTCCTTAGAGACTTGCTCCTTGACGGCTTTTCCGCCGGCCTCGACCAGATCCTTGGCTTCTTTCAGGCCCAAACCGGTGATTGCGCGGACTTCCTTGATCACGTTGATCTTGGACGCGCCTGCCGCCTTCAGGATGACGTCGAATTCGGTCTGCTCTTCTGCAGCCTCGGCGGCTGCGGGGCCAGCCATCATCACTGCGCCGCCTGCGGCGGGCTCGATGCCATAATCATCCTTGAGGATGGTTTTCAGTTCTTGTGCTTCGAGCAGCGTCAGACCGACGATCTCTTCAGCCATTTTCTTCAGATCAGCCATTTTATCATGCTTTCCGTATTAGATGTGTTCCAACGACAGGGCGGGATGCCCTTGCCGGAATTCCAGATGCGTTCAGGCCGCTTCGGCCTTTTCCTCGATCGTGGTGAGGATGCTTGCGATGTTCGAAGCAGGTGCGCCGAGTGCGCCGGCAATGTTCGAACCAGGTGCGCCGATGCAGCTTGCGATCTGAGCGATAAGCTCGTCGCGCGAGGGCATCTTTGACACGGCTTCGACGCCGGCACGGTCCAGAGCGTTCTCACCCATTGCGCCACCGAGGATCTCAAACTTTTTGTTATCCTTGGCGAAATCCTCAGACACCTTGGCAGCTGCCACGGGATCTTCGGAATAGGTCAGAACGGTCATGCCCGTCAGGTAGCCTGCAATCGATGCGCAGGGCTTGCCGTCGAGGGCAATTTTGGCGAGCCTGTTTTTGGCAACGCGGACGGATGCATCGGCCGCGCGTGCGCGCGCCCTAAGATCCTGCATTTCCGCAACTGTAATACCGGCGTAGTGGGCTACCACGACGACGCCAGAGCTTTCGAAGATCTGGCCGAGTTCGTCGACCACTTTCTCTTTCTGGGCTCTATCCACAGTTTAACTCCAAATTTCGGGGGAATGTCCCCCGGCTCAGTTCAGCCCGGCGAGAGTGCCGGGCATTTGGTCCTGTAAACGGGGCATCGATAAAGCACCCAAGCATGCGCTCGGCTGATAATCTCAATTCCCGCCTCGGGCAGGGTATTAAGGGCTTAAGGCCCACCCACCGTCTTGGACGAAACACAAAATAAGCATAGGACGCGAATCCCGTGCTTGCCTTGCTTTGCTGGCATTAGAGGGTTCATGGGGGAATGCCAACCCCTCAGCGGGCAGATGGAGGTTAACAGCGTTATTTTTTGACGCGTCAACGACGACAGCTAGGCCAGCACATCCTCCGCTAGGGGAGAGAAGTCATCAATTTCGGACCTAAGAAAAGCCCCTATCCAAACAAAAAAAGAGCGGGCCATCAAGCCCGCTCCCCTCACATCATCTCAATCCGATCACTCGGTCGCGGCGTCTGCCACAGCGATCGTCACGCCCGGACCCATCGTCGAGGTCAGCGAAATACGCTTCATGTAGGAGCCCTTGGCGCCGACCGGCTTGGCCTTGGCAACGGCGTTAATGAAGGCACGAACGTTCTCAACCAGTTGTTCTTGGTCAAAGGATGCTTTGCCAACACCAGCATGAACCACACCGGCCTTCTCAGCCTTGAACTGCACTTGGCCGCCCTTGGCGTCCTTGACAGCTTGGGCCACGTCCATCGTGACCGTGCCTACTTTCGGGTTCGGCATCAGGTTGCGCGGGCCCAGCACTTTGCCCAGACGGCCAACGACGGGCATCATGTCAGGCGTAGCGATGCAGCGATCGAAATCAATCTTACCGCCCTGAACGATTTCCATCAGATCCTCGGCGCCGACGATGTCGGCCCCTGCAGCCTCGGCCTCTTCGGCTTTGACGCCGCGTGCGAACACAGCAACACGAACGGTCTTGCCAGTGCCGTTGGGCAGACCGACAACACCACGAACCATCTGGTCAGCATGGCGCGGATCGACACCCAAGTTGACAGCGACTTCAATGGTCTCGTCGAACTTCGATTTGGCGTTACCCTTAACCAGGGCGACGGCGTCTTCGATGCTTAGGTCGCGCTTGCCTGCAAAGGCTTCGCGAGCGCTCCGTGTGCGTTTTCCAAGTTTTGCCATCTTACTTCACCTCGATGCCCATGGAGCGTGCGCTGCCTACGATGATCTTCATCGCGGCGTCGACGTCGTTTGCGTTCAGGTCTTTCCACTTGGCTTCGGCAATCTCGCGAACCTGCTTGACCGATACCGAACCTGCCGTTTCGCGGCCAGGCGTCTTCGAGCCTGACTTTAACTTAGCGGCCTTCTTGATGTAATAAGACGCGGGCGGCGTCTTGATTTCCATCTCAAAGGATTTGTCCTGATAATACGTGATCACGGTCGGGCACGGTGCGCCCGGCTCCAGATCCTGCGTCTTCGCATTGAACGCCTTGCAGAACTCCATGATGTTGATGCCGCGCTGGCCCAATGCGGGGCCGACTGGCGGGCTGGGATTGGCTTGACCGGCTTTCACCTGCAGCTTCATCTTTCCGGCTAGTTTTTTGGCCATGTGGCCTCTCCTTAGTTTTCAACAGACCTCGGGGCGCGCCCCTCGATCCTCTTCGTTGCCGTGGTCCGGCCCGGGTGCCGCGACCCCCTCACCTTCCACATGATGCCCGAATTTTTCCGGGCGGCGCCGCCATACAGCGGCGCACATCGCGCGGGGCCTCGCTTACTGCTTGGACACCTGCGTGAATTCCAGTTCGACCGGGGTTTCCCGACCAAAGATCGACACAGACACCTTGAGGCGCTGGTGATCCTCGTCGACATTCTCGACCGACCCATCGAAACCCTCGAACGGGCCGTCGTTAACCTTGACCTTCTCGCCAATCTCAAAGTGGATCAGGGTTCGCGGGCTCTCCTCGCCTTCCTGAACGCGGCCAAGAATGGCCTGCACTTCGGAATCGCGCATTGGCATTGGGCGGCCCTGCGGGCCAAGAAAACCGGTGACGCGGTTGATCGAGTTGATCATGTGATACCCCCTGTCGGACATATCCATCCGTACCAACACGTATCCGGGCATGAAGCGCCGCTCTGCGGTAACCTTCTTGCCACGGCGCACCTCGATCACCTCTTCGGTCGGGACCAGCACCTCGTCGATGTCATCCTCAAGGCCGTTTTCGACGACCAAAGTCCGGATCTGCTCCGCAATCTTCTTTTCGAAATTCGACAGAACGCTCACCGAATACCACCGCTTTGCCATGCTGAGCTTGTCTCCGTCTCGTCCGGCGCGATGGCCAGAATTACCTGATATGTCCTAGCGGTACGCGGGTTGCGCTGCCGAACGTTTCAAAAACAAAATCGGCGCGGGGCATCGAATCGCCGCGCGCCAAATTCTAGAATTAATGTGTCACTTATCCGTCATCATCCACAGTTTCAAGCATGGATTGAACAGCACATAGTGACAATAGACTGGATACGGTGAACGAACGTTCGCCCGAGGCCGTTACCCGACGATCGCGAAAACGCCCACAAGACCTTCGCGGATCGCAACATCGACCAAAGCAAAGAATACGGCTGTAAGCGCGGCCATAATAAAGACCATGACAGTTGTTAGCAGCACCTCACGGCGCGTCGGCCAAACGACCTTGCTGACCTCTGCGCGGACTTGCTGAACAAACTGAAGCGGATTGGTGCGTGCCATGCGCTGCCTTCTTTTCTGACTGTGGCCCCAACGATCGCCGAGGCCCTTGGCGCGACATACTCGCCACGTCAGCTAAATTCAAGTAGGCAAAGACTGCCACCTTGCAACAGGGCCGACGCAACGTCGCAGGAACGTCCTCAAGCGCGATACGGGTCGGCGCGCAACCGATCAAACGGGTCAGGAGCGCCCACTTCACCGGCGGACAACAGAGCCTCACGACTGAAGTCAGGCATGTAAAGCCCCGTGGTCCAGCGCTCCGGCAGCCTGTCGAACAGCCTGTCCAACTCCATAGCGAGCCAGTCAACGCGACCACGCATCCGCTCGGCTCGGTCTGGCCTGCGCGCGTTCAGCCAATGAAACAGGCGTGCAAGACCGTGTGCCATGCTTTCGCTGCCCAGTGCGAACGCAAAGCAGACCGGCGCCACAAACGCAGTAACAACTGCGACGGGCAGAACCCAAGGCCACGTCCAAACCACCCCAATGGCCGCCAGGACAAGCACACCGCGCCGCAACCACGCCGCCACTTGGGCAGGCTGGCGGCCCCGCTTCCCGCGCAGATCCTCAACTGGCGAGCGGAGGGGAAGCTCATATTGCGCCTCGATGGCATCCAGCCGCGCGTTTGCCGCAATCTCCTCTTGCGCCGCGCGCCGCGCGACGCGGCCCAAATTGCCCGACAGCTCGTCTTGGCTCGCAATGGCCGGGAGGGCTGAACGCGCCTCCCTCTGACGATCCTCGGATAATGTACGTGCTATTACGTGATTTATCTCGGCCTCGGACACCCTGGCCCCGGGCGATTGCATTGGCACCAGGCCCATGCCGGTACGCAGCGCGTGTGAATGCACATGCGAGACAGTAAATTCTTGAGAAGATGCCATTGCAGCAAACCTTTGTTCCACGCCCCCACGCAGATCCGGCACTAAGCCCTCTGGGCGGTGTGTCGAATGCGAGTTTGATACGGCACGAATCGGGCGAAATTAAGGCAAGCGTGTCCAATTGGTGTCTAACACGCATCAATCATGGTGATGCCGGGGCGAGCATGGGCTTCCACCAAAAGAGAGATGATGCTTTCGACGAAGATACTTCCCGCCAGAGGAGGCAGGGCGAAACCAAAGGTAGAGATCCCACACCGCAGGCCCTACGGATATAAGGCATACATCGTCCTATTTTGGAAATTGGCAGGGGCACACAGGCTCGAACTGTGGACCTACGGTTTTGGAGACCGTCGCTCTACCAGCTGAGCTATACCCCTAAGGCCGAGGATCGGATTAAGCCAGCCCAGTGCGGGAATCAAGCCATAAATCGCAGATTTCGGCGCAAAACCGCCGGAAACCCCAGTGCCGCTGCGTCTGCCGTCTAGCTACCGGATACGGCAGGCGCCGCAATGGGCGCCTTGGTGCTTGCGCGCGCCGCCTTAGCGGTTGCAGCATCTGTAGATGTGCTTTCAGCGGGCGTGATCACGGCTGGCAGGACCACTGCCTTGGCCTGCTCGCGGTCGGCAGCCGTACCGCCGAACCAGTTCTCCTGAAATTTCTGGCGAACCAGCCAGTTCTGGACCAGCTTGGCCGCGTTGCGGCTGAGATTCGTCAACTGCTCCTCCTTGGATTGGGTCAGGCCCGATCCAAGAACAGTCTCGCCGGAGAAGGATTCGATTACTGTCACCTGCTCGGGCTTGTCGTTCAACTTATTGCCTGCCGCGTCATCCCATACGGTGACGTTCAGGATCAGCGCCGATTTTGGCGAAGCGATCAACGGCACGCCCGGAACGGCTAGGACGTAGCCCTCAATCGAGATGGCCAGATGGTAGAGTTTGTCACCATCGTAGCGGCTGAAACGTTCATCGACCGCCTGCTTCATCGCGGCCGTCCATTCGTCCTTGCTAGCCTCGCGCGAGGCCGGCCCTTTAGTGATATTCGGCGCGACAACGACGTTGTAACCCAGCTTGAAATCGCCCAACGGCACGGGCGGCTTATCCAGATCGTTGGGGTTGGTGCAGGCCGCTACGGCAATAAGCAGGCTGAAAAGGGCGGCAAGACGAAGCATTGGCGACATTCCTCAAAGGCGGGGGCACACGTAGCCCTGTTGCGATAGCGCAGGCGCGCGCAGATCGCAACGAAATGCCGTGCTATACTGACCGCCGGGGTGGTATGTCAGACTACATAGACCGGATGCCGCCGCCTGCCCTGCCCTGCCCATCCGCCGCAATTTTCTAACCTACATTCTCGATATCGCGACGAGCCAACCAAGAGCTATTGGGCGCGCTTAGACGACCCGCAACACATGTTCTGGATCCCAGTGCCAGCGCCGAGTGCGACAAAATCCGCCTACGCACCGTCGGTAGTGACGGAACACCTGCTCATAAAGCCCATCATCAGCGCAAAAGGTTAGCGGGCCGCGGCCGTCGAAATGATGCGCACCACCTTTGATGTGAATGCCATTATGCCACCAGAGAGCGGTAAAAAACACAACGCCATGCGGCGCCCTATTGAAACCCACCAGCCGCGCCTATGTAATGCCAATGAGCAACCAACAGAGGAGTTTTAAATGAACATCAGAATGATAACGCGCACTGCAATTGCAGCAACATTTGCACTCGGCACCTTAGCGACAGGCGTAATGGCCGCCTCTAGCGCAGACGAAATTCGCGCGGCGCTGGTTGGAAACACCTTTACCGGCGACATGGGCGGCGGCGGTTATGCCAGCTATTTTGGTGACGATGGCAAATATGAGGACGCGTCGGGCGGCGGCGTCTACGAAATCACCGAAGACGGGGTTTGCTATCCCGATACCGATTTCGGCTGCTACGAAGCGGTGATCGACGGCAATCAGCTGGAATGGTTCCAAAATGGCGAAAGCGCTGGAACCGGCATGATTAAAGAGGGCAACACGCTCGAGTGACCACTGATTAATGAGTGCGTTAAAGGGCAGCCCTGCGACGCTGCCCTTTAACGTTTTACAGTATATTAATGCACGTTATTTACGTTTATTATCAGCAATATATAAGTCAATCACAATCCAATACATGAGGTTTTATCGCTGGCGGATGCGCGCATCGCAGATACGCCGCAACGCCGCCCATTGCGCATCTGAAATCACCGGCGCTGTATTGCTCTGCCGGGTCGCGTTTGCCTCGGCGTGGACGGCCCGCCCGGCACTTACCGGGTGGCTTGACAGGTAGACCGGCAGCGCAGGGCTGCCGCCCTCGGCCAGCGCGGCAAAGAATTCTGCCATGCCCCTGCTACTGACGTTCGCGCCGTTCAGCAACTGCAGGGCAAACAGATCAGCCTCGATCTCGGCCTCGCGCGTATAGCTGGCTTGCATCACACGCTCGCCCAAAAATACGGCCGCTGCGCCGCCCGTCACATCGCCCATCACCATGGACAGAAGGCCCGCCGATCCCGCCGCGCGTAGGGCGTTGCGGGTGGCGTCACGGGCTTCGACATGGCCGATCTCATGCGCCAGTACGGCGGCGACCGCATCGGCGCCTCCCGCTTTCTCCAGCAGGCCGCGCATGATGACGATCTGCCCGCCGGGCGCTGCGAAGGCGTTGACCATTTCGTGGTTCAACACCTTGATTTCCAAAGGATATGCAAGGTCTGTACCGTCTGTCAACCTCGCGGTCATGGCCTCCAGCGCGGCGCGGCCCTCCGGCGCGGCGCAGTCCAGCGGCCCAATATCGGCCGCACCCAGATCAGCCGCCCCCAGTGCAGCTTCGATTTGTGCGACCACGGCCCGGCCAAAGGCGACCTCACGCTCGACCGGGATTAGCCCGGCCAGCATGTCAGCCATGCGAGGCAGGATCATAAATAGCATAACGGCCAACGCCGCCACCGCAAGCGCGCCGCGTTGGACCAGACGGCGCGCTACCCCGGTCCGTAGGTCACGCCGCATCAAGTGCGGGCAGCGCGCCTGCAGCGCGGCGATCAGCGGCGGGTCGCCGATATCCAGCCGGGCGGGGTCCAGCAGCAACGCGTCCCGGCTATGGAGCGGCTTATGCAGCGCAAGAATCATACGCGTCGGCACAGCACGCCCCGGCAGCGCCCGCAGGCGGCCTAACGGCCAATGAATCGCTTGCGCGCTTGGCCCACCAAGGATGGTCAACGCCGTGCCATCCTCGGCCAAAATAACGCGCACGTTGCGCCGCGCCGCATTGGCCCCATCGTAATAGCGTGCCGAAACGCGAAGCATCATAGCGCCCCGCCGATATCCAGCGCATCGGCAAAGCCTTCTGCGTCGGTGTCTGTATCGGCGTTGCGCTGCACAACGCCGTCGAGCACGCTCGCCCCGTGCAGCAAGCACCCTGCTACAACATGGCGCAGAATCGGCTGCGTTACCCAGATCAGCGACAGCGCCGACGAGATCGCCAAAGCCAGCATATACCCCAGAACCAGCGGAATGATCGCCAACCCAAAGGGTAACGCATCGCTGCCAATCATCGCCAGCGGGATCGCACCTAGGAGGGCAAGCGCCGCGCCAGTGGCCAGTGAGACCAAAAGTCCGCCGCTGATCATTTGCCACAGAATCGTCCACGTGTCCGGCGCAGCGTCAAATTTGATCGCGCCCATGTCGCCCAAGCTGAGGTGGCGTGCCAGATAAGTAAAGCTGTGGATCTTATAGGACAGCGCACCAACGCCTATCCAGATGACCCCCAGCACGCCCCAGAGGCTCATCATCACCCATGCGCCCGACAGCGCAAAAGCCCCAGACAGAAGGATCAGGCCAGCGCCGATAACCAGATGCTTCATCGCGGGATAGAGCCCCTGCCAACGGCCGCCTTGGTGGAACGGTGCGTCGCCGTACCAACTGCGGTCAGCCTTGTATTTCTCAAGGCAGAAGGTCATCCGCGGCAAGAGGAGGCCCAGCGACATGAGCGTCAGCGCCCAATGCCACATTGCCCGCCACACATAGCCCCACGCTCCCGCCTCGGCGGCAAAGCGCAGACCGCGCCACCGGGTGCGCGAAAGTTTATGGCGCCGCGCGCGATAATGAGCAAAAAATACAAGCGGCATCACCGCCAGCGACGTCACACCCAGTGCGCCAAATTGCGAAAAAGCCTGCGCCTGCACCTGGGTCTCGGCAGAACCAAAAATAGTGAGGCCAAAATAGAACAGGATCATCTGCACCGCGCCAAGATAGAGCGCCAGAACCACGATCGCGGCCAGAAAACCAAGGAACTTCTCGAGCCCCGTCCCTGTATACTCAAACGAGTCGCCATCTGCCGACACGGCGGACCAAACATATTGCCGGATCCGCGTTTTCGACCAAAAGCGGTAGATTCCAAGCGTTAGTGTGGTCAGCATCGCAGTGCGCAACGCCAGCCAGAACAGCGCACGTGCTGTGCCACCATATTCGCCCTTTAGAGTACTCGACATCCGCCTCGCCTACTTTTTTCTACGCCAGGCCAAGACGTAGGCGGCACAACGCTTTAGTTGAATTTATTATCGCGAGGAAAGCCGCGCGGCGCCATGCGACCTGATCCCGCACGCTTGCCAATCCACTCCGCCAGCACCGTCTCGGTGCGGGTGCGTCCGGCTGGGTCAAGCCATATCAAACCGGCCGCGATGCTGAATGTTGCGGCATCACTCAGCCCACCGTCCTTGTACTTTTGCAACCTAACGCCCTTGCCTCTCCCCATTTCCGGCAGTTCAGATAGTGGAAAAACCAACACTTTGCGATTTTCGCCCACAATGGCGACATGATCACCAGCCACAGGCTTGCACACGATCGCGCGGGTTGGCGTGCGAACATTCAGCACCTGCCTGCCACCGCGCGTCTGGGCCAAAACCTCGTCCTCGGACACGACGAAGCCGTCACCAGCGCTGGACGCGACCAACAGCTTGCGGCCCGGCTTGTGAATCAGGATATCTACGATTTCGGCCTCATTCGGCAGGTCCACGATAAGGCGCAAAGGCTCGCCCATGCCGCGCCCGCCGGGTAGCGTGGACGCGGGGATGGTATAAAATCGACCGTTGCCCGCAAAGATCAACAGGCGGTCCGTCGTCTCGGCATGGAACAGGAATTTCGGCCCGTCGCCATCCTTGAATTTCAGCTCGCGGGTTAGGTCGATATGGCCCGTCATTGCACGGATCCAGCCCATCTGGGAGCAAACGACAGTGATCGGTTCCCGGTCAATCATTGCCTCCAGCGGCACGTCTTCTACCTCGCCTGCCTCGGCGAATTTGGTGCGGCGTGCACCGCCCGGCGACGTCTTGCTAAAGGCTTTCTTGACCTCGCGCAGCTGGGCTGCAATCGCGTCCCACTGCAGTTCTGGATGCTCCAGCAGATCCTCCAGCCCAGCACGCTCTTCCAACAGGGCGTTTTGCTCTTTCAGCAGTTCGATTTCCTCAAGGCGCCGCAAGCTGCGCAGGCGCATGTTCAAAATCGCTTCGGCTTGCACGTCGGTCAGACCATCTTCGCCGCCTTCGGGCGGGCCAACATAATCGGATTCGTCGGTGGCACGAGTAAAGTCCTGAGCCCAGTCCTCGCGCATCAGCGCGGACTTTGGCGCAGCGTCGTAGCGGATGATATCGATCACGCGGTCCAAGTTCAGAAACGCTACGATCATCCCCTCAAGCACTTCCAGCCGGTGGTCAATCTTCTCCATCCGGTAGACGGAGCGGCGCCCAAGAATGTCGCGGCGGAAATCGAGGAAGGCGCGCAGCACCTCCTTCATCGAGCAGACCTTCGGTGTAACTCCATCGATCAAGACATTCATATTAAGCGAGAATCGAACTTCAAGATCGGAGTTGCGATACATCATGCCCATCAGTACCTCGGGCGCGACATTTTTGCTGCGCGGTTCAAGGATCAAGCGGATGTCTTCGGCGCTCTCGTCGCGGACGTCGGCGAGGATCGGGATCTTCTTAAGCTGGATAACCTCGGCGATCTTCTCGATCAGGCGCGACTTTTGCACCTGATAAGGGATCTCAGTGACGACGATGTGCCACTGGCCGCGCCCCAGATCCTCAACCTCCCATTTGCAGCGCAGCCGAAAGGCACCGCGCCCGGTGCGGTAGGCTTGCGCAATGCTCTCAGGTGGCTCCACGATGGTGCCGCCCGTCGGGAAATCGGGACCGGGGACAAAATCGAGCAGCTTGTCATCGGCGGCGTTCGGGAACTTGATAAGGTGCAGGCAAGCATCGATCAATTCCACGATGTTATGGGGCGGAATGTTCGTCGCCATGCCCACCGCGATTCCGCTGGAACCGTTGGCCAGCAGGTTAGGGAAGCTCGCGGGCAGCACCACAGGCTCTGTCAGGGTGCCATCGTAATTGTTGCGGAAATCGACCGCGTTCTCGGCCAGGCCATCCAGCAGCGCCTCGGCGGCGGCGGTCATGCGCGCCTCGGTGTAGCGCGCGGCGGCGGGGTTATCGCCGTCGATATTGCCGAAATTGCCCTGCCCGTCGACCAACGGATAGCGCACCGCAAAATCCTGCGCGAGGCGCGCCATCGCGTCGTAGATCGCGGCGTCGCCATGCGGGTGATAGTTGCCCATCACGTCGCCCGAAATCTTGGCCGACTTACGGAAACCACCCGTGGAACTAAGCCGCAGTTCGCGCATTGCATAAAGGATCCGGCGGTGGACCGGCTTCAGCCCGTCGCGCGCATCAGGCAATGCGCGGTGCATGATCGTACTGAGGGCGTAGGTCAGATACCGATCGCCAATGGCGCGGCGAAGCGGCTCGGCCAGTTCGGGCGGGTGGGCGCCCGGCGGCGCGGCGGGTTCGGTAATGTCATCGCTCATGCGGGCCGTGATAACCGTGGCGCCATTGCACGTAAAGCGCCTGTCGCGGCGCAAATGCGTCTTTTGCCATTCTGGCAGAGAGCGAATCGTGTAAACAGAGCCACGAGGTATCCGGCGTTGCCCGCCAGATTCTAGGTGGCGGGATGTCATGCGCCCGCAGATCAATTACAATGGGGGTTGCACGACATGTGGCGTTTCATCCTGATCAGCTTTGGCTTTCTCGGCTTCGCCTTTTATCAGGCAAGCGGCGGGTCTGATTATGCGCCTGCGCCCGACTCGCTTCAGGTTGCGTATGCAGGAAAATCACTGTTTTCTGAGCCCAAAGTGGTACCTGCCCGTGTGCAGATGGCCGCCCAGCTGCCCAAAGCAAATTTGCCAAAGCCAGAGACACCGACACGCCGCGAGACGGCGCAGGTGGCGCGGACACAAGCCAACAGCGCCGCACTACAAAAGTCGACGACCTTCACCGGGCTGTCGGGGCTGTCCAAAGATGAAACAGGCGGTTTCGGCATAACATTAGCCTCGATGACCCAGCCGTTGAACGGCGGGGGCGCCGTCGACACACGCCGCACCTTCAACGCTGAAACGCTGGTTAGCGACGTGCGGAACGTGCCCATCGATGAGGCCGTGATCGCATCGCTGGCACCCGAAGTTTCCGACATCCGCCGTATCGCTGGCAACGCGGCCAACATGCGCAGCGGGCCAGGCACCGATTTCGAAAAGGTCGATCAGTTGACGCGCGGAACAAGCGTTGAAGTGCTGGACCGTCGCGGCACATGGGTAGAGCTGCGCGACATAAACACCGGCCAGACCGGCTGGATGGCCGATTGGCTGGTCACGGCGGCTAACTGAATTGGCCTCCTTCCCTGACGCCGCCGCGCGCACGATTCTCATAACTGGCTGCTCATCCGGCATTGGATATGACGCGGCGCACGGGCTGAAAGCGCGCGGATGGCGCGTCTTTGCCGCGTGCCGCAAACCCGAAGATTGTGCGCGCCTCAAGGCCGAAGGGCTGGATAGCCCGCTGATCGACTATGCCGACGAAGCCAGCATCGAGGCGGGCCTTGCCGAGGTGCTGAAGGATAGCAATGGAAGGCTGGACGCGCTGTTTAACAATGGCGCCTACGCATGCCCCGGTCTGGTTGAGGATCTGCCGACTGGTGCGTTACGCGCAATATTCGAGACAAACCTCTTTGGCTGGCATGACCTGACACGCCGCGTGATTCCTGTGATGCGGGCGCAAGGTGCGGGCCGCATCGTACAATGCTCTTCGGTGCTGGGCCTTGTGACGCTGCCCTGGCGCGGCGCTTACAATGCGACCAAATTTGCGGTCGAGGGTCTGACCGATACAATGCGGATCGAGCTGCGCGGCACCGGCATCGACGTCTGTCTGATAGAACCGGGTCCCATCACCTCACTGATCCGGAAAAATTCCATTCCGCATTTTGAGCGGTGGATCGATTGGGAAGCGTCACCACGCGCGCCTGAATATCGCGCTGGCCTACAAAAGCGCCTCTATCAATCCAGCGGACCTGATACGTTTGAGCTGCCAGCATCTGCGGTGACGGCCAAGCTCATCCATGCTATCGAGGCGCGCCGCCCACGTGCGCGCTATTACGTTACCGTGCCAACCCATGCGATGGGCCTTGCGCGACGCATCCTGCCAACCCGCGCGCTGGATTGGGTCCTGTCGCGGACCTGACGCCGCGTGTCCTGGACCCAATAATTACGCTTCGCCTTTCGCCTCGTCCGGTCTAAGTGTCGCATAGACCCTTTATCGGAGACGATATTCATGTTCGACGATCCCCTCTTTCTTCTCGTAGTCGGCGCCTGCCTTACCGTTGCGGCGATTCTGGCCATGGGCATCAATACCATCGGGAAGGAGGGCGTCGACAATGGCCAACGAGCGAACAAGTTCATGCGCTGGCGCATCATTGCGCAATTCTTCGCCGTGGTGGTCATCCTCGCCGTTGTCACAATCACCAAGCAATTTGGAGGACAGTAATCATGGTCGTTCTCAATAAGATCTATACCCGCACAGGCGACAAGGGCGACACCGCTCTCGGCGATGGCAGCCGCGTGGCCAAACATTCGGCGCGCCCAGCAGCCTATGGCACCGTAGACGAGGTGAACTCGGCCCTTGGGATGGCCCGCCTTCATGCCACTGGCGGGACGGACGAGGCACTGGCACGCATCCAGAACGATCTGTTCGATCTGGGCGCAGATCTATGTCGCCCCGGCATGGAAAACGATGCTGATGCTGAATACCCCCCCCTGCGCATGGTCCAGCCTCAGGTAGACAGGCTAGAGGCGGAAATAGACGTAATGAACGATATTCTTGAGCCGCTGCGAAGCTTTATTCTGCCCGGCGGCACATACTTGGCCGCGCATCTACACCTTTGCCGCACCATGTGCCGCCGCGCCGAACGCCTGGTGACCGCACTGGCCGAAGCTGAGCCGGTAAATCCGACAGCTACGCAGTATCTGAACCGCCTCAGCGACTGGTTCTTTGTCGCGGGCCGTATGGCCAATGACGGCGGCAAGGACGACGTTTTGTGGGTTCCAGGCGCAAATCGCTGAAAATGCATCACCCCGGTGGATGATAAATACGCGGCAGGGTGTCACCCCTGCCGCTGCCGCGACGAAATATGCCGATTTTGCGCTGTTTTCCGCAACATCAATTCTATATCAAATGCTGTGAGAACGTTATTTGAAGAGTCGCCCCGCGACCCTTCACCATCCTGAGGGAGATTATGCAAATGAAGGTGCTCGTGCCTATCAAGCGCGTGATCGACTACAACGTGAAGGTCCGCGTCAAGGCGGACGGAAGCGGTGTCGATCTTGCCAACGTCAAAATGTCGATGAATCCATTCGACGAAATCGCCGTCGAAGAGGCGATCCGCCTCAAAGAGGCCGGTAAGGCCGATGAAGTCATCGCCGTTTCGATCGGGGTCAAGCAGGCGCAGGAAACCCTGCGGACCGCACTGGCCATGGGCGCAGACCGCGCAATTTTGGTGATCGCCTCCGAGGACGTGAACATCGATATCGAGCCGCTGGCAGTCGCCAAGATCCTCAAGGCAATCATCGATGAAGAAAAGCCCGGCCTCGTACTGGCTGGCAAGCAAGCTATCGACAACGACATGAACGCCACAGGCCAGATGCTGTCGGCGCTGATGGGTTGGTCGCAGGGAACGTTCGCGTCGGCGCTGGATATCGAGGGCGATCACGCAGTGGTCACCCGCGAGGTAGATGGCGGCCTGCAAACGATCAAAGTCAGCATGCCCAGCATCATCACCGTAGATCTGCGCCTGAACGAGCCGCGCTATGCATCGCTGCCCAACATCATGAAGGCCAAGAAAAAGCAGATGGATGAAAAGACCGCCGCCGATTACGGCGTCGATGTCACACCGCGCCTTCAGGTCATCGGCACAACCGAGCCCGAGACGCGAAAGGCGGGCGAAATGGTCGGCTCTGTCGATGAATTGGTCGCGAAACTCAAAGAAGCGGGGGCCGTATAATGGCTGTTCTACTCCTAGCCGAAGTTACCGATGGCGAACTGGCGATGGATGCCACCGCCAAGGCCGTGACCGCCGCGACCAAATTGGGTGACGTGACTGTGCTGTGTTGCGGTGCTTCCGCCGCCGCCGCCGGCGAGGCCGCATCCAAGATTAAAGGCATTACCAAGGTCTTGGTAGCCGAGGATGCGTCTTTGGGCCACCGTCTGGCCGAGCCGACAGCCGCACTGATTGTCAGCTTGTCAGGCGATTACGAGCATATCGTCGCCCCTGCCACCACGGACGCCAAAAACGTGCTGCCGCGCGTCGCCGCGCTACTGGATGTCATGGTGATCTCTGACGTCTCCGCTGTCGTATCCACTGACACGTTCGAGCGGCCTATATACGCAGGCAACGCGATCCAGACAGTAAAATCTATTGACGCAAAAAAAGTCGTTAGCTTCCGCATGTCCACCTTCGACGCCGCCGAAGAGGGTGGCTCTGCCCCGATCGAGATAATCTCGGCCGTAGCCAACCCCGGCTTGTCGGAATGGATCGAAGACAAGGTCGCATCCTCAGACCGCCCCGAACTGACATCGGCGGGCGTCGTCGTATCCGGTGGCCGCGGTGTTGGTAGCAAGGACGACTTTGCCATGATCGAGAAACTGGCAGACGCGCTAGGTGCCGCTGTAGGTGCATCGCGCGCTGCGGTCGATTCGGGTTATGCACCGAACGATTGGCAGGTTGGACAGACCGGTAAGGTTGTTGCACCCAATCTTTATGTTGCAGTTGGCATCTCCGGCGCAATTCAGCACCTTGCTGGCATGAAGGACAGCAAGATCATCGTTGCGATCAACAAGGACGGGGAGGCGCCGATCTTTCAGGTTGCCGATTACGGACTTGTCGCCGACCTGTTTGACGCAGTGCCGGAACTAACCAGCAAGCTTGGATAAGACGCGGCGACAGTTCAAGCACCAAAGACCCGCCTACATCAGGCGGGTCTTTTTACGTCAGAGGCTCAAATAACGGCGCAGCACTGGTATCAGCGCTTCTGCCGCCTCCACATGGACGGCAGGCCCCAGCAGCGCGGCCGCGGCGATCGCCTCGAACTCGGAATGGACCATGCCCGCTATCCCAGCTTCCAGCGCATTGAGGCTGGCGGTCGCATCCACCAGCTGTGCCGCGCGCCCCCTCACCGCGTGGAGCATGGCGCGCGTGACGAGTACAGAGCCAGCCGCAGTATAGGACGCATCCATCCCATCATCGGGCGCACGCTGCGCCATCCACAGCAGCACAACAGGCGCGTCGATTCGCGTCAGCAGCAACTTCATCCGCGCGACCCAGACATCCTGCAATTCGTCCCGTACGACACAGAAACGATCCGGACAAACCTGCGCGAGACAGCCCAGCATGTGCCGGGTGAAATGAAACTCCGTAAAGTCCACCTCAGTAAACATCGCACGCAGTAATGCCGACGCCTCGACAAAGCGGTCGTTGCGCCGCGTATGCACCCGATAGAATCGGTTCGACAGGTTCTGCGCCCCCGGTATCTGCAACACAGTCACGCAAGAGCACGACGCGGCCCGCAGAATCTCAGGGTCATGCAGAAACACATCCACGCCAGCATTGGGCCAACCCAAATTAACGCAAGGCACACCCAAGCCCTCTTCAATCAGCGCCGGATACGGTCGGCACAGGAATTTTCCGTATGTTTCCGTACCCCCCAGAAAGGCAGCATAGCGCCCCGTCATATCGCGGGCCGGTCCACGAAAGAGAAGTTTCGATTTGCCGTACTGACACGGCATGTAATCAAGGGGCGGTGCCCCCAGCTTTTCATAAGCCATAATTCCCACCACTATATTCACCCAAGACCGTGAATCGGCGCAATCCGTTTAGAATTTGCTAATGCGCAAATTAGACTTAAACTTTGGACGAGAGGTCCGGCGGTGATGCGCGATGCGCCTGCGCCCCCTTGCGGCCTGCCTGCGTGGAAGCCTATTGTATGCCGAAACGATATGCGGAGCAACGATATGGACATCCAGACAATCGGCGTGGTCGGCGCAGGCCAAATGGGCAACGGCATCGCGCATGTCATGGCGCTAGCTGGATATGAAGTGCTGCTGACCGACGTCAGTCAGGATGCGCTGGATGACGCAATGGAAATCATGCGCCGCAATTTGGACCGACAGGTGAGCCGCGAAAAGATCACGCAGTCGGATATGGACGGCGCGCTGGCCCGTATCGGCACGACACTGAAACTGACTGATCTAGGTCAAACCGATCTGGTGATCGAAGCCGCGACCGAGCGCGAGACCGTCAAACAAGCCATTTTTGAGGATTTGCTACCGCACCTGAAGCCGGACACAATCCTGACGTCGAATACCTCGTCCATCTCAATCACACGGCTGGCAAGCCGCACGGACAGGCCCGAGAAGTTCATGGGCTTCCACTTTATGAACCCAGTCCCTATCATGAGCTTAGTTGAGCTGATCCGCGGTATCGCCACAGATGCCGAAACCTATGATGCCTGCCTTAAAGTGGTGCAAAACCTGGGAAAAACAGCCGCCTCGGCTGAGGATTTCCCCGGCTTTATCGTCAACCGAATTTTGATGCCGATGATAAACGAAGCAGTTTACACGCTTTATGAAGGCGTCGGCAACGTCCGCTCGATCGACCAGTCGATGAAGTTGGGTGCAAACCACCCGATGGGGCCACTGGAGCTAGCTGATTTCATTGGGCTGGACACATGCCTCTCTATTATGAACGTATTGCATGACGGTCTGGCCGACACGAAATATCGCCCCTGCCCACTGCTGACGAAGTATGTCGAGGCAGGGTGGTTGGGCCGCAAAGCCGGGCGCGGTTTCTATGACTATCGCGGCAATGAGCCTGTGCCGACTCGTTGAGCAAGGCGCTTGAAGCTACCGATGATTTGAGTACTTACACCAAGCTGAAACAACCTGGTCACCCCGCCATCCGACACTCGCTAGGCGGAAAGGACGGCGGGGTTTCACCTTGGGCGGTCATCGGCTCTCCAGCCTGTACCGCATCTCCATAAAGCGCCCATTAACCCTAATAACAGGTTAAATTGGTGTTTCATCTTGGTAAAAAATACTCGAATCTTACGGTTCATTCAGGCGCAGCACCCTGAAGCTGCGTCGGTCAGTTTTTTTCGTCCATGTCAAAGCCCAGATGCTTGGCTACGGTAAAGATGTCCTTGTCGCCGCGGCCACACATATTCATGATAATCAGATGATCCGCGGGCAAATCAGGCGCAATCTTCATCACATGAGCTAGGGCATGGCTGGGCTCAAGCGCAGGGATAATCCCCTCTTTCTCGCAGCTTAGCTGGAACGCCTCCAGCGCTTCCTTGTCGGTGATCGACACATACTTCGCGCGCCCAATATCGTGCAACCAGCTATGCTCCGGGCCAATGCCGGGGTAGTCGAGGCCTGCCGAGATCGAATAGCCTTCGAGAATCTGGCCGTCGTCATCTTGGAGCAGATAGGTGCGGTTGCCATGCAGCACGCCGGGGCGGCCACCGGTCAGCGACGCACAATGCTCCATCCTTGCATCCACGCCGCGCCCACCGGCCTCGACGCCAATGATGTTCACGTCTTTGTCGTCGAGAAACGGATAGAAGAGACCCATCGCATTCGACCCACCACCGATGCAGGCAATGAGTGTGTCGGGCAGACGGCCCTCGGCTGCATGCATCTGTTCCTTGGCTTCCTTGCCGATGATGCTCTGGAAATCGCGAACCATTGCCGGATAGGGATGCGGCCCCGCGACCGTGCCAATACAATAAAACGTGTCGCGTACGTTGGTAACCCAGTCGCGCAGCGCGTCATTCATCGCATCCTTCAACGTTCCGCGACCGGAGGTGACCGGGATCACCTCGGCGCCCAAAAGGCGCATTCGGAACACGTTAGGTTTCTGCCGTTCAACGTCATGCGCGCCCATGTAGACGATGCATTTCAGGCCAAACTTGGCGCAGACAGTTGCGGTAGCAACGCCGTGCTGGCCAGCGCCCGTTTCAGCGATGATCCGTGTTTTCCCCATACGGCGAGCAAGGATAATCTGGCCCAGCACGTTATTGATCTTGTGCGCGCCAGTATGGTTCAGTTCGTCCCGCTTCAGATAGATCTTAGCTCCGCCCAGATGCTGCGTCAGCCGATCAGCGTAATATAGCGGGCTGGGGCGGCCCACATAATGGGTCCACAAATCGTGCATCTCGGCCCAGAAGCTGTCATCAGTCTTGGCGTACTCATACTGCTCTTCCAGTTCGAGGATCAGGGGCATCAACGTTTCACTGACAAAACGTCCACCGAAATCTCCGAAACGGCCCTTTTCATCGGGTCCGGTCATGAAGCTGTTAAAGAGGTCGTTCATCTGGCAAGCCTTTCATAACACGCGCTCAGGTGTTGAATATTGGACGCTGTCTGGATTTTCCAGCGAAAACGCTGGCATCAGTCCAGTGCACACTTGAACCCATAGTGCGATGCGGCAAAGCCGAGCGGTTCGTAGAACCGCCATGCATCGGTGCGCTGCGTGTTCATCGTTAGCTGGATGAGCGTGCAACCCTCTTCCGGACACGAGCGAAAGCATCGTCAAACATCACACTCACGTCCCCATGGCCCCGCTGCACAGCGCTAAAACAGACGCTTACGACTTGCATGCAGCGTACGTCCAGCAGGGAAAGGCCGTTGATGCACGTGATTTTATACGCAGCGATCACACCTCCATCCGGTCCTGTCCCTACGATCGGTGCATTGCCAGCTTCGCGTCGCATCTGGTCACATGCGGCAATGTATCGCGCTATATCTTCGCCTTCACGGCCTGAGTTGAGCATGTCATCGGTCAGTAGCGCAAAGATGGTCGGCACGCCGCCAGGAGCAAGGTCACGCCTGAGCAGCCACGACAAAAGCCCGCATCAGGTCCGCATCCTTGACGCCCGGCGCACTTTCGATGCCAGAACTGACGTCCAGCTGGCCCGCGCCGGTCCGCTGTACCGCCGCGGCGGCGTTGGCGGGCGTCAGACCGCCAGCCAACATCCAAGGCCGTGTCCATCGGCGGTCGGCGATCAGCGACCAATCAAAGGCCAGAGCATTTCCACCCGGCAGGACGGCGCCCTTGGGCGGTTTGGCGTCAATCAACAGCTGGTCGGCGACATCTGAGTAAAAATCGATCTGCGCGAGGTCGTCTGGGTCGGCGATGCCAATCGCCTTCATCACCGGCAGGCCATAGCGTGCCTTGATATGGGCCACCCGCGCGGGTGTCTCACCCCCATGAAGTTGCAACATATCAAGCGGTACGGCAGCCGTCAGCGCATCCAAAGCGGCGTCATCGGCATCTACCGTCAACGCGACCTTGGCGATACCACCCGGTGTCGCCAGCGCAAGCGCCGCAGCGGTGGTATGATCGACACAGCGCGGCGAGCGTACAAAGAAAACGAAACCGACGTAATGCGCGCCCGCATTGGCCGCCGCAGCAACATCTGCGGGCGTTTTGAGCCCGCACATCTTTATCCTGATATCGCGGGTCATGCTCGCTTCAGCGACTTGCATCTAGCAGCGCGATAATCTCGTCGCTACCCTCGTGCTTCTCGGCCTTAAGGCGCTTGATCTCGGCACGCAGGCGTTGCGTTTCGCGCGCCTGACGCGCGGCGGCGGCACGCTCGCCTGCTTCTCGAATCCATTCCCAGATAAAGCCAAGGATGAGGCCCGCAAGGATGCCGCCAAAGATAACCACAAACAGCGGCACCTCTTGGCCCGGCGTTAACGCTGTAAAACCTGCTAATTCTTCTGGAACCAGACGAATCGGTACCATCTCTCTATTCGCCAAAGCGATAAGAATCAGCGCCAGTGCAAAAATTGCGATAGAAGAATATCGAATGTAGCGCATGTGTTACTTTCCGTTCAGGCGGTCCCGCAAGAGCTTGCCGGTCTTAAAGAAGGGGACGTGTTTTTCGTCTACAGGAACGGAGTCGCCGGTGCGCGGGTTCCGACCAATCCGCGCGTCGCGCTTTTTCACCGAAAATGCGCCGAAACCGCGCAACTCCGCCCGGTTACCCGACGCCATAGCATCGGTGATCTCGTTGAAGACGGTGTTTATAATTCGCTCTACATCACGTTGGTATAGGTGCGGATTTTCATCGGCGATTTTCTGAATTAGTTCCGATCGGATCATCGGTTCGGCCCTCCGGTCGTTTGCTTTGTGCCTTTTGGATATTGCAGACGACTATAGATCGAATGATCCGAAACGAAAACAGAAAGCGCGGCAATAGGCCTGAAATCCAAAAAAAAATGATGAACATGCACTTACCCACCGCTTGGACGGGTCTGAATGGCTAAATAGACCGCTGGTTCATTTCATACAGACCGCAGAGCACCAAGCGATTCGCCCCCGTCACATCCCAAAGACGGCGCGCCTGAGCAGGTTCAGCCCTGCAATCAGCAAAATCCATAGTGTCAGCCGCTTGAACAGCACCTGATCGATGCGGTCCTGTATCCAGAACCCCGTCCAGATCCCCAGCAGAGCAGGCGGCACCAGCGCCAACGACAGTGGCAGCGTCTGCGCATTCAGGACGCCCGACATGGTATGCGCCACCGCGAGCGCTACCGCGCCGAGTCCATATAGCACGCCCTGCACACGCACCTGTTCGCGTTTTTCCGTCTCCATTGCGGTCAGCATCGCCACCGTGATCGGGCCCCAAACGCCCGACAGCCCCCCGATGAAGCCCGCCGCACCGCCAAGGGCCGCCTCGACCCGCCGCTCAGGCCGCGCCGGCAGACTGAGCGGGCGCCCCGCCAGCGTGGCCCCCGCATAGGCGACCAGGGGGACGGCGATGATGAGTAGCAAAACAGAAGCGGGCAGCACCGGCACCAACTGCGCGCTGATCATCAGCATCGCGCCGCCCGCGATTAGAAAAACGCGAAACCTCACGATAGAGGCGACAGCCGCAGCACGCCCCTGCCGCAGTGCCTGCCACGCATTTGTCAATAGTGTCGGCACTATAAGGCACGCCAGCGCCAGATCCGGTGCGACAAAGCTGCTAAGGCCCGAGAGCAGAATCAGCGGCATGGCAAAACCGACGACACCCTTAATGACGCCCGCGCACAGCGCGATCGCATAAGCAAAGAGCCACAGCTCCGGCGGCCTAAAAGTAGAGAAAATATCCATGGATAGGTGCTATACGCCGGAAACAGCGGTAGGGGAATGGCCTGCCAATTGTTACATAAGAGAAGTTAAATGCGCGGAAATGCCGCGCAACATTGCATCAAAACGCAACGCTCAATTGTCTTATAGTTGCGCTGCGCCTGCAAAGTGATTACGACTGGCCCCAAGCATATGAGGATGATGATATGGCGCATGACGGACAATTGGACGTGGCGACACTGCCTGCCCTGCTGGACAATCTGGTGGACCTTACCCGCGCATCTCTTGCGCCTATGGACGGTATCGTGGCGGCGGCCAAAACCGCCCTGCGCGATCAGGTGACCGAAAACGGCCGTGTCTCTGGCGTGCTTATCGACGCGCACCAGACTGCAGCACATGGCCTCGCATGGCTCGCCACCTACGCAGAGGCGCTGCGCCAGATGCAGGCCTGGGCGGACCGTCTGACCGAGGCGGGCACCTTTGGCGAGGTCGAGGCGTTGATCCACCAGATCGCATTTGGTGAATACCTGTGTCAGATCTATGGCGGCATCCCGATGAGTCAGGGCGAAATGCTGCGCCTGCAAGATGTTGGCATTGCACAAGACGACATGCGCGTCCTGATGACGCCCGAGATCATGACCCTGAGCCAAGGCGGCAACACGCAGGCCGCACGCACCCGTCTCGTGGCGTTGATGCAGGAACGTTCGGCCGAGATCACGGTCGGCCGTACTGGACTGGATGACGAGCTAGAGATGATCCGCGAACAATTCCGCCGCTACGCGCTTGAACGTGTCGAACCCTATGCACATGACTGGCACCTCAAGGATGAGCTGATCCCGATGGAGATCATCGAGGAGTTGGCCGAGATGGGTGTCTTTGGCCTCACCATCCCCGAGGAATTCGGCGGCCTCGGGCTTAGCAAGGCATCGATGGTCGTCGTGTCCGAAGAGCTGAGCCGCGGCTATATCGGCGTCGGATCTCTGGCGACGCGCAGCGAAATCGCCGCCGAGCTGATTATCTGCGGTGGCACCGACGCGCAAAAGGCCCATTGGCTGCCCAAACTGGCCAGCGCTGAAATTCTGCCAACAGCGGTATTCACCGAGCCGAATACAGGTTCGGATCTGGGCGCCCTCCGCACCCGCGCTAAGAAGGAAGGCGACGACTACCGCGTCACCGGCAACAAGACGTGGATTACTCACGCCGCCCGCACGCATGTGATGACACTGCTTGCCCGCACCAACCCCGATACGACCGACCATCGCGGCCTGTCGATGTTTCTGGCCGAAAAGACCCCCGGCACAGACGCGGCTCCCTTCCCGACCGAAGGGATGTCAGGCGGCGAAATCGAGGTGCTGGGCTATCGCGGCATGAAGGAATACGAGATCGCGTTCGATAATTTCCACATCAAAGGCGAGAACCTGCTGGGCGGTGCCGAGGGCAGCGGCTTCAAGCAGCTGATGGAGACATTCGAGAGCGCCCGTATTCAAACAGCAGCGCGCGCCGTAGGCGTTGCGCAGTCGGCGCTGGACGTGTCGATGCAATACGCACAGGATCGCAAGCAGTTCGGTGGCGCGCTGATTAATTTCCCGCGCGTGTCAGGCAAGCTGGCGATGATGGCTGTCGAGATCATGGTTGCCCGCCAACTGACTTATTTCTCGGCTTGGGAAAAAGACGCGGGCCGCCGCTGCGACGTTGAGGCCGGAATGGCCAAGCTGCTCGCCGCGCGCGTCGCATGGGCGGCTGCCGATAACGGCCTGCAAATCCACGGCGGCAACGGCTTTGCGCTGGAATACAAGATCAGCCGCATCCTGTGCGACGCGCGCATCCTCAACATCTTCGAGGGAGCCGCGGAAATTCAGGCGCAGGTCATCGCGCGGCGCCTCCTCAGTCAGAGCAACTAGGCAGCCTGCCATTGGACCTTCAAGAAAACCGGCGCCAGTCCTAGCGCCGGTTTTTTCGTGGTAAAAATATCCATGCGCATCGCTAGACGTGCTGCGCGGCGACAGTTATCCGGAAATAGTCATTGAGATCGGCTCCAGCCCATCGATCGCCCCGTTCAGAACGCTGCCCGGCACGACCGGACCGACGCCCGCAGGCGTACCAGTATAGATCAAATCACCCGGTGACAGCGTGTAGTATCGCGACAGATGCACGATGATTTCAGGCACGCTCCAGATCATATCGGACAACAGCGCCTCCTGCATGCGCCGCCCGTCCAGATCGAGGGTGATGGTTTGATCTGCGGGCCTGCCAAAACCTGCCGCGGGCGTGATCGCGCCCATCAGCGCCGAATTCTCGAAATCCTTGCCCAGATCCCACGGCTTACGGCCATCCTTAGCCTTCGCCTGCAAATCGCGCCGCGTCAGGTCGATGCCGCAAGCATAGCCGAATATTGCATCCATCGCCGCCTCTTCGCTCACATCATGCGCCTTAGCGCCTATGGCGATCACGAATTCCATCTCGTAATGGCAGTCCTTGGTGCCCGCCGGGTAGGTGATGACAGACCCAGATGGAATCACCGTATGGGCAGACTTAGTAAAATAGAATGGCGCGTCGCGGTCCACCTCATTGCCCATCTCAGCGGCGTGAGCGGCATAGTTACGCCCAACGCAAAACACCCGGCGCACGGGGAAAACCTGATCCGCACCGATAATCGCGACAACCGGCGCGGGCGGAATATCAAAAAGAGGCGTAGAGATCATGGGAAAGTTCCTTTTGCTGCAGCGCCCTTATGCGGCCCGACGCGGTCACTGTCAAAGTCGCGTAACGCCATTGGTGAGCGCGCTCAGGCGTGTCATGAATGACAGATTGCCGTGCCCAAAAGGAGCGTCCCACCGATGCCCGCTCACACATATCGCAGATATGCCATCTACTATACGCCCGCGCCCGGTCCCTTGGCGCGCTTCGGCGCCGCGTGGCTAGGCTGGGACATCGCATCAGGCCAATCTGTGAAGCACCCAACAGGCATTGTAGCCTTGCCCGCCTCTATCGCGGCATTGACCGTGCGCCCCGCCGCTACGGATTTCACGCGACACTCAAGCCACCCTTCCGCCTCGGGCCGGGCCAAATGCCCGAAACACTCAGCGCCGAGCTGGCAGCATTTTGCGCGCAACGCCCCACCGCACGCCTCAAAGACGTGCAGATTGACCGCATGGGGCGTTTCCTTGCCATCACGGCGACGGACGATACTAGTGCTGCCGACGATCTGGCCGCAGCGACGGTCCGCCATTTCGACTCGTTCCGCGCCCCCCCGACCGAGGCCGAAATCACCCGCCATCAGCGCCCGAGTATGAGCACAGCACAGGCCGAAAACCTGCGCCTTTGGGGGCATCCGCACGTCACGGATCAGTTTCGCTGGCACATGACCCTGACCGGAAGACACCCCGCGCCCGAAATGGCGCACATTCAAGCTGCGCTCGCCCCCGTCCTCGCCCCGCTTTTGGCGCCGCCACCCGTGATTAATGCACTTAGCCTCGTGGGGGAGGATGAAGCTGGCCACTTTCGCCTCATCTACCGCGCCGCGCTATGCCGCTAGGGCGCCGCCACCCTCGTTCATCTTGGCAAAAATACTCAAAAGCCCAGACTGCATTGAAATGTTAGCTCATCCCTTGATTCGCCCGCGTTTCAAACCGCTCAACAAAACGCGCGCGCGCATCCGGCAAAGGTTTGTTCCCCAACTCGGGGGCTAGCCAGCTGCGCAGAAAATGCCCAGTCAGCGCAAATCCCTCGGCGATCTCGCTATCGGGGGCGATGCCATGACCCAAAAGGCACGGCGGCAGACGCAGCAAGCGATCGGCCCATTCGCCAGCGCCTGCACGCGATACCGCGCGGCCCGTGCGGGGCGAGACGTAGCTAAGGTCATTGGCCCGCTGGCCCATCACTGCGCAGGTGCTGAAATCAAGGCCGAAGCCCATCTCCTCCAGCAATGCAAGTTCCCACCGCAGATAGGCAAGCGGCCAAATATCAGTGTCACCGAGCAGATCCATCAACATCTCGGTCCGGGCGTAGAGCGGCGCATGGGCCTCGCGTTCCGGCAGCGCGAACAGCAGCAGGGACGTGACCGCGTTGAGGCCTGCCAGCGCCAGACGGTCGTTCATCACATGCGCGGCGCGCGACCGGACAGGCTCTACCGTGAAGGTGCCGATATGCTCCTCTAGCCGCGCGCGCCACGCGAGATCCAGCTGCGCGCCCGGCTGCAGGATCGGCGCCAGCTTGCGCGAGGCACCGCTGCGCACGACGCCTGCATGGCGGCCGTGCTGCGGCGTCAGCACCTCGATGATCGCGGCGCTTTCGCTGTGTCTGCGTACCGACAACAATATACCCTGATCGCGCCACTCCATATCTCGTCACCGCCCATCGTCATGATGGCACGGGGGGCACGGCAAAGACAAGCGCCTCGACTGGTAAGATCAGATCAGTCATCAAGGCCCAGCCGCTTAGCGAGGGTCCATCGCTCAAGAAAAAGTAGTCACTCAGCAAGGCCAGGCTGGTCCAACAGGTGGCGGCCTGCGCGGTCTTCGACTTCGATAACCCACAGATCTGTATCAAAGCTTCGCTGGCGCAGGATGGCCGCATCAACCTCGGCCTCGGGGCCAGCGGTCAGAGCGACCCATTTGCGCGCGCCCGACATCAGATCGAAACTGCGCATATACGCGGCGGCCTGCCCATCCAACGTGTTTAGCTTGACCAGAACCGCGCCCGCCGTGTCATCGCCGTGAGCTGTAACAAAGGCGGGGATATCCAGGACGCGCAGGCGCGTGAGGTAAGCATGGACCCAGAAATCTGCTGTGAGGCGCGTCATGCGGGCGGCAGAGTTTGAGTATTTCCAGAACAATGAAAGGCGGGGACGCGCATCAATTGCCATCCTTGAAGTTCAGGCCCATTTCCGAATAGCGCTCGGCCTCTTCCAGCCAATTCGGGCGCACTTTTATCTGCAGGAACAGGTGGACGCGGCAGCCGAGGAAATCCTCCAGCTCGATGCGAGCGGCGGCGCCGACCTGCTTGATTGTCTCACCCTTGCGGCCCAGAATGATCCCTTTGTGGCCGTCGCGCATAACATAAATCAGCTGGTCGATGCGGACTGAGCCATCTTCGCGCTCTTCCCAGTTTTCCGTCTCAACGGTCAGCTGGTAGGGCAGTTCCTGATGCAGCCGCAGGGTCAGCTTTTCGCGGGTAATTTCTGCGGCGATCATCCGGACGGGCAGATCAGCAATCTGGTCTTCGGGGTAGAGCCAAGGCCCTTCGGGAAGCTGACTGCTGAGCCACATGCGCATCACCTCGATGCCATGGCCTTTTTCAGCGGAAATCATAAACGTCTCGTCAAAAGAGAAGCGGTCATTAATGTCCTTAGTCAGCGCCAACAGGCGAGGCGATTCAACGCGATCGATCTTGTTTATGGCCAGCGCGACCTTGCGACCTCTGGTAACATTGGCGAGGTTTTCCAGAATACGCCCGACGCCCTCGGTGATGCCACGATTGGCCTCGATCAGCAGCACCACGACGTCGGCGTCTGCGGCCCCGCCCCATGCAGCGGCGACCATCGCCCGGTCAAGGCGGCGGCGCGGCTGGAACAGGCCCGGCGTATCGACGAAGATTAGCTGCGCGTCCCCATCGATCGCAATGCCGCGAATGCGGGTCCGCGTTGTCTGCACCTTGTGAGTGACGATGCTGACCTTGGCGCCGACCATGCGGTTCAGTAGGGTCGACTTACCTGCGTTCGGCTCTCCGATCAGGGCTACGAATCCGGCGCTTGTACTCATTTGGCTGTCATCCATCATTTGCAAGCCGCAATCCTACACGGGTTGAGCGCCCTTGCCCAGAGGGTGCGGTGTGGCACCCACTCCGTGGGCAGCCATCCTGCGGCACTGCATCGCATCCTGACGCAACGGAACACGTTCAGTATAAAATTCATATGTTCAACAGGGAAAAAACTTTACTTTCAAAGGTCTGGCACTTTCAATCGTACATTTCACCGTCGTCATACTGGACCTGCCAACCATCATGATCGCCGCGTTCTAGTGCACCAAGCAACGGATGATAGCGCGCCTCTGGAGGTCACTCCGGGGGCGTTTGCCTCTCCGCCGGATCTTCTACTCGCGTCAGCAGCGCCTTGGCGGCGACCTGTTCGGCCATACGCTTGGACCCTGCTGTCGCCGCCTCGGACACACCATTCTCCAACAGGGCGGTTATTGTGAATACGGGGGCATGATCGGGCCCGGTGCGCGCAGTCTGTACGTAGCGCGGCGGCGGCATGCCGCGCGCCTGCGCCCACTCCTGCAAGGCTGTCTTGGGGTCGCGCGCATCCGTCTCAACCGCGGCGATCCGCCCTGTCCAAAGCTGCACGATCATCGAGCGCGCCGCATCAAACCCGCCATCCAGATAGACGGCTGCGATCACAGCCTCCATCGCGTCGCCCAAGAGCGCTTCTTTGCGGCGGCCGCCCGACAGCATCTCAGAACGGCCAAGTTTCAGCACCTTTCCAAGGTCGATCTCGCGGGCGACGTCGGCGCATGCTTCCTTTCGCACCAGCGCGTTGAAGCGCGGGGCAAGCTGGCCCTCGCTGGCGCCTGGATCATCGGCCAGCAGCGCCTCAGCCATAACAAGACCCAGCACGCGATCACCCAGAAACTCCAGCCGCTGATTATCGGACCGCGAGGGCGACGACATTGATGGATGCGTAACCGCCTCAATCAGAAGTGCCGGCTGGGAAAATTCATGCCCAACGCGTTTGGCAAACGCCGCAAGATCACTCGATAACTTCAATCGAGCCTCTTGAAGAAGCGGTCGCCACGCCATGTCCAAAAGTACAGCATGGAGTTGCCGGCAGATGAGAAAATGACGCGGTTCGCTCGCCCAATCAGGTTTTCAAAGGGAACGAATCCCACGCCGCCGACCGTCTGCGCATAACGGCTGTCGGTGGAATTGTCGCGGTTGTCCCCCATAAAGAAGTAGTGCCGCGCGGGCACCGTGAACACGCCTGTGTCGTCCGAACGTTGATCGCTGATGTTGAGGATGCTGTGCGAGCGGCCGCTCGGCAGCGTCTCGGTCTGGCGGGACTTGGAGCAAAGGCCGCCCTCACCTACCACGCCATTTTCGCAGCGGGGGCGGCTGTTCATCGACCCTTGCGGCGCGTAAGTTTCGTCAAAGCTCCCGGCGTTCTCCAACTGGACCGCCTCGCCGTTCAGGTGCAGCACGCCATCCTTCATTTGGACGGTATCGCCGGGCATCCCGATCAGGCGTTTTATGAAATCCTTTTGATTGACCGGATGTCGAAAGACAACGACATCGCCGCGCACAGGCTCACCGCCCCAGAGGCGTGTGTTGTCCCCATCCAAGAAGCCGCAGACATCCTCGGCGTCAATATCTAGCCCGGCAAAGCGGATAGACGGACATGAGGCATAGGAATAACCATATGCCATCTTGTTAACAAAGAGGAAATCACCGATCAGCAGCGTGTCCTTCATTGACCCCGACGGGATCCAGAACGGCTGAAAAAACAGCGTGCGGAATATCCCTGCGATCAGCAGGGCGAAAACCACGGTCTTTACAGTCTCGATGATGGGATTGCCTGTCTTCGCCTCGGATGCCATGCGCGGTCTTCGCCTTGTGCAATTGGATGCTGTAATTCGAATTGCTTCATGGGCGCGGGCGGCGGCCAAGTCAACCCGCACCGCCCGCGCCTGTATCAGGCCTTGCCTCGATCACGACGAAGGCTTGCGCCCATGGGTGATCGTCGGTGAGCGTCACATGGATGATAGCTGTATGGCCAGGCGGCGTCATCTCGGCCAGCCGCACGGCAGCCCAGCCCGTGACCTGCATCACCGACTGGCCCGTCGCGAGATTGCTCACGGCCATATCTTTCCACGAGATACCCATACGCAAGCCTGTGCCCAGCGCCTTGGAACACGCCTCCTTGGCGGCCCAGCGCTTGGCATAGGTGCCGGATGTGTCTGCCCGGCGCTCGGCCTTGTGCTGTTCGATGTCAGTAAACACGCGGTTGCGAAAGCGATCACCAAAGCGGTCGAGGGTGCGCGCGATCCGCTCAATATTGGCCAAGTCAGCGCCGATGCCCAAAATCATAGCAGGACGGGCATCATCGCATGGCCTGCATCAACGAGGGCCTGTATCACCGGGGATCTGCGCCGCTCTTGCGCGTCTGCTCGTTGCGCGCACCGATGCCGAGGAAAAAACGGTTCGACAGCAGATAAACCAGCGTGTGGACCCCCAGCATGATCCAAAAGGCGCGTGTGCCAACCTGTGCGATGCTCTGCGCCGAGGCAGCAGGGATCACCAGACTACCCGCGTAGCTAAGCGCGACGTTCAGTCCCACCGCCAGCGCGGTGGCCAGCAGCGCAAAATTCCACGCCTCTGCCGGGTTGGGCGCGCGGCCCTCGTCACGCACGAAGGTGCGGCCCTCCAGCAGCGCAGCGATCATCGCGGGCGCCAGCAGCTGGCCAGACGAGCCAAGCTCCGCATCGGCCCATGTATTCAACGCAAGCACCACCAACGCCGACAGGACGGCAACGCCCAGAAAAACGCCAGTATAGCGCAGGTAATTCATCGCGCGGCATCCATCAGGCGGCGCATTTCGGTGATGGCCGGGCCAAGGCCGAGAAACATCGCCTCACCAATCAGGAAGTGGCCAATATTTAATTCCGCCACCTCGGGCAGCGCCGCTATCGGCGCCACAGTGTCAAAGGTCAGACCATGACCTGCATGCACCTCAAGGCCCAGAGAATGGGCGTATGTCGCCATTTCGCGCAAAGAGGCCAGCTCGGTGTCGCGCGCGGCAAAATGCCCCTCGGCGTGGTTGTCGCAATAGGGGCCGACATGCAGCTCAATGATGTCAGCACCGATACGAGCTGCTGCCTCGATCTGGGCCGTGTCGGCGCCGATGAAGATCGATATCCGGCAGCCCGCATCGCGCAAGGGCGAGATGAAATGAGCCAGATTGCTTTCATCGCGCGCCACGTTCAATCCGCCTTCGGTCGTCCGCTCTTCACGTTTTTCAGGCACGATACATACGGCGTGGGGTTTGTGACGCAGGGCGATTTGCCCCATCTCAGCTGTCGCGGCCATTTCGAAATTGAGCGGCACAGTGAGGGCAGCCATCAGCGCGTCGATGTCGCTGTCGATGATATGGCGACGGTCCTCGCGCAAGTGCGCGGTTATACCGTCGGCGCCTGACGCCTCCGCCAGAAGGGCGGCTCGCACAGGATCTGGCACGGAACCGCCGCGCGCATTACGAATGGTGGCGACGTGGTCGATATTTACGCCAAGGCGCAGCTTGGATGGATGTTGCATGGGTCCCCCGATTGTCACGTGGCGCAGACGGCGCCGCGGATGCGCGCCAATCCGGAGACTGGTGCAATTCCGTCCAGCGTCAAGCAGCGATCAACCGCCCTCGCCAGAGTGTGACGCTTTGGCATCGTCTGCTGCCGCCTTTTGCTTGAGCATGATCCATTTCGCCTTCAACTTGGCCTGCCTGCGTTTTTGATAGACCATGAGGATCGGTAGCGAGAAGTAATAGGCGGCCACCCCGCCAATCAGGCCCACGACAAGGCCACCGACCATGTAAGGCTGAAAATAGTCGTGATAGAACACGACCAGCTGGCTCCAATTGGCCTGCTCGGAGCTGAACATCGCCAGAAAGTTATGCTTCAGGTCCGCCGCCGCGCCACCGAACTTCTCGAATAGAGTACGATCCGAAGCGCCCGGCGTCCACCCGCCACGGCCCAACAGGTAATGCCCAGTCTGAAGCGAGCTGGCGGCGATCGCCAGAAAGGTCAGCGGATTGCCCACAAAGGTCGCCAGCAACGAAGCGATGATGTTGCCGCGCATGATCTTGGACAGCAGGACGGCAAACAGGAAATGCAGCCCGAAAAAGGGCGAAAACGTCACAAAGACACCGGCGAATATACCGCGCGCGATCCGGTGTGGCGGATCGGGCAATCGCGTAACGCGATACTTGACGTATCGCGCAGCACGCGTCCATCCCCCCTTGGGCCAGAAGAGCCCTGAAGTGGCCGTCCATACGGATCTTCTGTCTCGTCGTTTGAAGACCAAGGGGCGTCCTCTCTCAGGTTTAGGTTCCGCCCTTGCCGGTGGCATGGGCAACGTCGCGGTGACGCTCAATCTGGGCAACGTCGCTATCGGCGTCCAATACGCTGATGACCATGTGCAGTTGCTCGGCGTCGCGCAGTTCAATCTCGGCCAGAATGCGGTAGAAATCCGGCTTGCGGTCGATAAATGTCAGATCTGAGATATTGGCGTTGCACTCCCCAATCAAGGTGCAAATACGGCCCAGCACGCCGGTGTCGTTGCTCATGGTGATATTCAGCGACACTTTATAAGCCACTGCGTGAGTGCCTGAATGCCAAGCAAGGTCGATCCAGCGCTCCGGCTGGTCCTCATAGGCCTGCAATGCATCACAATCGATGGCGTGGACGGTCACGCCCTGCCCGCGAAAGGTAATACCGACGATCCGCTCACCCGGAAGCGGCTCGCAGCAGCGAGCCATCTCAAAGCGCTGATCGGGATCGAGGCCAATGACAGCACGGTCGCGGCCCACCTCCTCGCCGCCTTGCGGTGCGAGATCGGGATAGACGGCGCTGACCACCTCGCGCCCCGTCAGTTCGGCGCTGCCTAGCCGCGCCAACAGCACGCTGGTGCCCTTGATACGTAGATTGCGCGCAGCAGTGCTAAGCACCTTGTCGGTCGCGCGCTTGCCCACATGCTCGAACGCGGCGCGCGCCAGCTCGCGGCCCAGCTTGATATAGCGCCCGCGATCCTGCTCGCGAAGGGCGCGACGGATCGCCGATTTAGCCTTGCCGGTGGTAGCGACATCCAGCCATGTCGATGGTGGTGTCTGGCCGTTGGCGATGATTACCTCGACCGACTGCCCGTTCTTGATGCGGGTCCACAACGGCACGCGCATTCCGTCAATCTTGGCGCCGACGACGGCGTTGCCGATCCGCGTGTGGATCGCATAAGCAAAATCAATGGGCGTGGCGCCGCGCGGCAGCTTGATCACGTCGCCCTTGGGAGTGAAGCAGAAAACCTGATCGGAATACATCTCAAGCTTGACGGCCTCGAGGAAATCGGCGTGACCATCACCCGAATCCAACTGATCGGTCAGGGTGACAATCCACTTGGTCGGATCGACCGCAAAGGGATTTTCGACGCGCACCCCATCGCGATAGGACCAGTGTGCGGCCACGCCGCTCTCGGCAACGTCATGCATCTGGCGGGTGCGGATCTGCACCTCTACCCTTTTGCCGTCGCGGCCCGAAACTGTGGTATGAATCGACCGGTAACCGTTTGACTTGGGCTGGCTGATGTAGTCTTTGAAACGGCCCGGCACCGCGCGCCAACGCTGATGAATTGCGCCTAGGATGCCATAGCACTCGGCCTCAGTGCCAGTGATAATGCGAAATCCATAGATGTCCGACAGGCGCGAGAACGCCAGTTCCTTTTCCTGCATCTTGCGCCAGATCGAATAGGGCTTCTTGGCGCGGCCGATCACCTCAGCCTCGATGCCGACCTTCTCCAGTTCTTTGCGGATGTCACCCGTGATGCGCGTAATCACGTCGCCCGATTCGCGCTGCAGCGTGATGAAGCGGCGCATGATCGACGCGCGCGCCTCAGGATTGATCACGCGAAAGGCCAGATCCTCCAGCTCTTCGCGCATCCACTGCATGCCCATGCGGCCCGAAAGGGGCGCATAAATATCCATCGTCTCACGCGCCTTCTGGACCTGTTTGTCGGGGCGCATCGCTTTGATCGTGCGCATGTTGTGCAGCCGGTCCGCCAGCTTGACCAGAATAACGCGCAGATCCTTGGACATCGCGATCAGCAGCTTGCGGAAGTTCTCAGCCTGCTTGGTCTCGGACGAATTGAGCTGAAGGTTGGTTAACTTGGTCACGCCATCGACAAGATCGGCGATTTCCACGCCGAACATCTCTGAAACTGCTGCGTATGAAGCGCGGGTATCCTCAATCGTGTCGTGCAACAGGGCTGTAACGACGGTGGCATCACCGAGACGCTGCTGGGCAAGGATGGCGGCGACAGCGACAGGGTGGGTAAAATAGGGCTCGCCGGAGTGGCGGGTCTGTCCTTCATGCATGCTGCGCCCATAATCATAGGCACGGCGCAGCAATTCTTCGTCGCAACGGGGATTGTAGGTGCGGACCAGCGCGATCAAGTCGTCGGCGGTTATCATGTGATGGACCTGCCGCGCTCGCGGCCCTTCTGCAAGGTGCGGGCCGGGCGGGGAAAGGAGCTCGCGGGAGCGTTCCCTGCTAGCCCCCGGCCTCGGTCAGCCCTGCTTTATTCAGCCTTGGCCTTGCGCTTTCATCAACTCGCGCAGCAGGCGTTCTTCGGACATATCATCCTCGGCTGGCTTATCCGACTCGCCGCCCATAAGCAGGGCCATCGAATCTTCTTCCGGCTCGTCGACCTCGATCTCGGTCTGGTTCGACTCGATCATGCGCTCGCGCAGGTCGTCAGCGCTTTGCGTCTCTTCTGCGATCTCGCGCAGAGCGACGACGGGATTCTTGTCGTTGTCGCGGTCTACCGTAAGCGGTGACCCCGCGGAGATTTCGCGCGCGCGATGAGAGGCGAGCAGCACCAGATCGAAACGGTTGGGAACCTTGTCGACGCAGTCTTCGGTCGTTACGCGGGCCATGAGACCTCCGGATTTGAGAGCGGCATTTTTAGGGTCGAAGTGTAGACTTGCTCAGTACGCGGCGATGCAGCTAACTGCAAGTAGGTTATGGCATGCGTGTGACGGCGCGCACGTCCGCATCCGGTAGGGCCGCAACCATCTGGCGAATGGTACAGTCCAGCACAGGGTGCCGCCAGTCGGGCGCTACGTCAGCCAGAGGGACCAGTACGAACGCCCGATCGTGCAGGCGCGGATGCGGCAGGATTAATTGGTCGGGCGCGCGCGCCTCCTGCACGTCCACTGGCAAATTGCGCCATTCGGCGAATGTGACCTGATCTGGCAGGACTTGCGCGCCCTGCGCAATCAGATCCAGATCCAGCGTGCGGCGGCCCCAACGGCGCGCCCGCGTCCTGCCAAACTGCGCCTCGACGCGGTGCAAGAGGGCCAGAGCCTCATCGGGGGCGCAACCCAGCGCAATACGCGCAGCGGCGTTAACGTAGTCAGGCCCGGCGCCCACTGGAAAGCACGGGGTATTATAGAACGCACTGACAGCGCAAATACGCGCGCCTTCGCGCTCCATCGCATCAAGGGCCGCGCGCAGAGTTTGCGCAGCAGAACCTGCCTCTGACGGCATATTTCCGCCCAAGGCGACCAAATACTCGTGAATTGTCGCCACGTAACCTCCTCTACGGCATTTACCTGTCTTGTAGTGCGTTTACATGTTTGCGAAGTAAACGTCATACGCAATAGAGGGCACCCCGTCCTCGTCAATTCCCAACGACCGTACCGGGTATTTAATTTGGAACCGGATTTGTGCGGCAGCGCTTCCCTAAAAGGAGATTGCCATGTTTTATAAAGACGAAAGACTTGCTCTATTTATCGATGGATCCAACCTTTATGCTGCCGGTAAGGCACTTGGGTTTGATATTGATTACAAACTGCTCCGCACCGAATTTATGCGCCGCGGCAAACTCCTACGTGCGTTTTACTACACAGCGCTGCTGGAGAACGAAGAGTATTCGCCCATTCGCCCGCTCGTCGATTGGCTTAACTATAACGGCTATTCGATGGTCACCAAACCTGCCAAAGAATATACCGACAGCCAAGGCCGCCGCAAGGTCAAGGGCAACATGGATATAGAGCTGGCCGTTGATGCGATGGAGTTGGCCCCGCGCGTCGATCACATCGTGCTCTTCTCCGGTGACGGCGATTTCCGCCCTCTTGTGGTATCCCTGCAGCGACAAGGCGTGCGCGTGTCCGTCGTATCGACGATTCGCAGCCAGCCACCAATGATCTCCGACGATCTGCGCCGCCAAGCTGACAATTTCATCGAACTTGACGACCTCAAGGACGTGATCGGCCGTCCACCGCGCGAACCGCAGAGCGAGCGAAGCACGGTGTACGAAACCCAAAGTTAAATCAAGCTCCGGGCCAGCGCTCAGGCGATGGTCCGGATGGTTTCGGCGGCAACGGTAAATCCGTGGGTCATCCCCTGCCCGTTCGTCACTGTCACCGCAGTGACGCCTGGCGCTGGAGCCAGCCTTAGAACCGTCTCTCCCGACAAATGCGCATAGCGGCCGATCCAACGCTGCGCGATGCGACTATCGGGCAACGCGGCGATGTCTGTCAGCGCGTCAAGGATCAGGCTATCAACAGCAGCGGGATCGTCCGGGGTCACGCCCACACCGTAGTGATGAGAATCGCCCAAAGTGATGCTGCCATCGGCCTCCTGCGCGGCGATCACATGCACACCGTGGGCTAGCGCGCTAGGCTGATGCGCCTGCTGATAGGCATGCAGCGCCGGCAGGCTGGCGCAATCCGCAAACGCACTGTAGCGGGTCAAGCTAAGCCCCCCCAACATGAACGGCGTTAGCTGAAAACCTGCAGGCTGGGGCACAGTGCGCAGCATTTGCAAGCGGCAGGACGTGACACCGCTCACCGCCCATGCGCCAGGATAGAGGCGGGCAAACTCGTCCCCCCCGCAGATCACGATATGGCGCGCGCGCCATGTGCCGTCTGCTGCGACAATCCTGCCATCCGCGGCCTCTTGCACCTCGGTGCCAAAGTAGAAGGTCACGCCATGCACCTGCGCCAACCAGCCCGATATCGCGGCCAGCGCGCCGCGTTGGTCAACCTTCCACGCGTCCGGACTATGAAGCGCGCCCAGCGCGGCATTATTGATCGCCGGCGCATGACTATGTGCCTGCGGGCCGTCCAACAAGGTGAACGCATGGCCGCTCGCATGGATCTGGGCGGCACATTCGGCCAGCACGTCCATCTCCTCGGGGTGGCGCGCAACAAAGAGACAGCCCACCTGCCGCACCTCCAGTCCTGTTGCTGCCGCCACCTCGCGCCACGCATTCAGCGCGCTTCGGGCGCTGTCCAACTCCGGGCCGGGCCGCTGCGCCACGATGGCAAGCATTCCAAAATTGCGCACCGAGGCGCCATCCGCCGCCGCATCACGCTCAAACACAGCCACGCGCAACCCGGCTTTCGCACCTTGCCACGCATGGGCCAGCCCCAAAATACCGCCGCCTACGACCGCCAGATCATATGTCATTACTGCTACTCCTCAGGCTTCCTGCACGCTTTTCATGCGCACCGCTTTGCGTCATTTCCGCCGTCCCCTCTGGACGCAGCCCGCCACGTCCCTTACCTCTGCGGCTCAAGGAGTCTGCCATGACCAATCCCCCCCTGACACTCTATCTTGCAGCGCCGCGCGGCTTTTGCGCAGGCGTTGATCGCGCGATCAAGATCGTCGAGATGGCGCTGACCAGATGGGGCGCCCCCGTCTATGTGCGTCACGAAATAGTGCACAACAAATATGTTGTCGACGACCTCCGCGCCAAAGGTGCCATTTTCGTCGAGGAGCTGGACGAGTGCCCAGCCGACCGTCCGGTTATCTTTTCAGCGCATGGTGTGCCCAAATCCGTGCCGGAGGAGGCAGACCGCCGCCAGATGATCTATGTTGACGCGACGTGCCCATTGGTAAGCAAGGTCCATATCGAAGCCGAGCGCCATCATGAGGCCGGGCTGCAAATCGTAATGATAGGGCATGACGGCCACCCCGAAACCATCGGCACGATGGGCCAATTGCCGCCCGGCGCGGTCCTATTAGTCGAGACCGAAGAGGATGTTGCACAACTCAACATCACGGATCCGGACGCATTGGCCTATGTCACACAAACCACCCTCAGCGTGGACGACACCAAAGGAATCGTTGATGCATTGATGGCGCGTTTCCCGGCAATCAAAGGCCCCCACAAAGAAGATATCTGCTACGCAACCACCAACCGGCAAGCGGCGGTCAAGGCGATGGCAGCCAAATGCGAGGCGATGCTGGTCGTCGGCGCGCCAAACTCTTCCAACTCGCGCCGCCTGGTCGAAGTGGGGGCCCGCGCCGGCTGCGGCTATGCCCAGTTGGTCCAGCGCGCGGTCGATATCGACTGGCGCTCTTTGCAGGGTATCCGCACGATCGGCGTCACCGCAGGCGCCTCCGCCCCCGAAGTCCTGGTGAACGAAGTGATCGAAGCCCTGCAAGCACGCTATGACGTGACCATCCAACACGTCGAAACCACCGTCGAAAACGTTGAATTCAAGGTGCCTCGCGTACTGAGGACGCCCGCATGACCGGCATACCCCGCTCTGCCCTGCTCTTTGGTCTTGCTGGGCTAATCCCGTTTGTCTGGGGTGCGATCACTGTGCTTAACCCCGCCCTTGGGGACTGGACAATCCGCACAATCGGGCCGCGATTTGCTGGGCCATATGTGATGCTTTTCTACGGCGCGATCATCCTCGCATTCATGTCGGGCGTCCTGTGGGGCTTTGCCACCAAGCTAGAGGGCGCGCAGGCCACCACCGGCTATGCGCTGTCGGTGATCCCAGCGCTCTGGGCGTTTCTGACCACAGGAGGCGGGCCGTCCAGTGCGGGCGTGTCGCTGATGGCGGGCTTCATCGGCCTTTTGGGGCTCGACTGGCTCTTCTGGCGCTACAGCGTCGCGCCCGAATGGTGGATGAACCTGCGCGTTTTGTTGACCGCAATCGTGCTGATCTGCCTCGCCGTGGGTGTGTTCGCATGAGCGGTGACACCGAAACACTCGCCGTATATGGCGCAAAGGCCAAAGATTACGCAGACCTGACTGTGGATCTGAAGGGAGACAAGCATCTCGCCAGCTTCATCGGCGCCATGCCACCCGGCGGGCGTGTCCTCGACCTTGGCTGCGGGCCGGGCCGGGCCGCGGGCCAGATGGCGGCCGCAGGACTGGCCGTCGACGCCACCGACGCGGTGCCCGAAATGGTCGCGATGGCAGCTGCGCATCCCGGTGTCACCGCTTGGCAGGCCAGTTTCGACAGCATCACCGGCGACGCGCTCTACGACGGGATCTGGGCCAATTTCAGCCTGCTCCACGCACCCCGCGCCGATATGCCCCACCACCTCGCGGCCCTGCGCCACGCACTGAAACCCGGCGGACTTTTTCACATAGGCGTCAAGACCGGCACTCGCGAAGCGCGCGACAAAATCGGCCGCCTCTACACCTATTATATCGAGGACGAATTGCTCGGCCTGCTAACTGCCGCCGGACTTTCGCCCCACGCCCGTTGGTCGGGCCGCGACATCGGCCTCTCCGGCGAGCCGGACGACTGGATCGTGGTGCACGCCCATGGCTAAGCTTTTCGCCTATACCGACGGTGCCTGTTCAGGCAATCCCGGCCCCGGCGGCTGGGGCGCGCTACTGCGCGCGATGGACGGCTCGCAGATAGTCAAGGAACGCTGCCTCAGCGGCGGTGAGGCCAATACCACCAACAACCGTATGGAGCTGTTGGCGGCCATCAATGCACTCGAAACGCTGGAAAAGCCATCGAAACTCATCATCATCACCGATAGCCAATACGTCAAGAACGGTGTCACTGACTGGATCCACGGGTGGAAGCGTAATGGCTGGAAAACATCTGCCAAAAAGCCAGTGAAAAATGTTGAGTTGTGGCAACGGCTGGACGCTGCACAGGCCCGCCATGACGTCACATGGAAATGGGTCAAGGGCCACGCAGGCCACCCCGAAAACGAGCGCGCGGACGAGCTAGCCCGCGAGGGCATGGCCCCCTTCAAGAAAGCGCCCACCAAGTGAACGCGCCCGTTCTGCTCGATTACGCATCAGTCCTGATCTTCGCACTCACGGGCGCGCTAGTGGCCAGCCGCGCGCAATTGGATATCGTCGGATTTGCCTTCATTGCCTGCCTCACGGCAGTGGGCGGTGGCACGCTGCGCGACGTGATGCTGGACCGCAATCCGGTGTTCTGGATGGGCGATCCGACCTATATCATGATTGCCGCCTCCGCAGCCGCATTAATATTTTTCACCGCGCATCTGGTTGAAAGCCGGTACCGCTGGCTTCTGTGGCTTGATGCCTTCGCGCTGGCGGTCGCTGTCCCTGCGGGTGTGTCAGTGGCGATGCTGATGGCGCAGCCCGCACCAATCATTATTCTGATGGGTATGGTCACCGGCTGCATGGGCGGGCTGATGCGCGACGTGGTAATCGGCGAGGTGCCACTCGTGTTGAAACAAGGAGAGCTATACGTCAGTGCCGCGTTCGCAGGGGCGCTTGCCGCTGTCGTCTTGAGCGAAATCACAACTGATTCGCTCATTGTCCTTGGTGGGTGCGGCGCGGTTACATGGGCACTGCGCGCCGGATCGCTTGGCTTTGGCTGGTCGCTGCCCGTCTACAAACCGCGCCCACCCCGCCAATAACGAACTTATAGCTTTTTCTTGGTAAAAATATCCAAGGCCCAGCACCCGCTGCTCAGCGCCGCCCGCGCCAGTGAAACGGCACGATGATCAAGGCGCCAACGGACGACACGATCGCGTTCAGGCCGGACGAGCCAAAGCCGATGCCGAACATCAGCCGCACGAAGTAGAACAGAAACGCGCCGCCGACGCAGATGATGATCGACGCCAAATACCCGTTGCACGTGAAACTCGATTTTTCCGAAATGTAGCCGACTATTCCGGCGATCACGACCGTGCCCATTATGGTTGGAAACATGATGCCCTGCCTATAACAGCGTTCCGGCGGGCACAGCCATGCCGCGCAGAAACTCAATCCCATCCTGCGCACCGCGTCCGGCCCGCTGCAAGCGCAAAAGCTGTACCGCGCCCTGCCCGCAAGCCACCGTCAGCACCGCATCCAGCACTTCGCCGGGCGCGCCATGTCCATCCGCAAGGCGCGATGCCAGCAGCTTGACGCGCGTGCCATCCACATCGCACCACGCACCCGGAAAGGGGGCCAGCCCGCGGATCAGGCGGTCCACCTCAATGGCATCACGGCCCCAATCGACGCGCGCCTCGGCCTTGTCGATCTTGGCCGCATAGGTGACACCGTCCTCGGGCTGCGGCCGCGGCACCAGATCACCCAGCCGCTCCAGCGCCTCGCAAATCAGCGCCGCGCCCATCATGCTGAGGCGGTCATGCAACTGGCCGGTCGGCTCGGCCTCCGCGATCGCCGTCTCGCCGCGCAGCAGGACGGGGCCGGTATCCAGCCCCGCCTCCATCTGCATGATGCAGATGCCGGTTCTGGCATCCCCGGCCATGATCGCCCGGTGAATCGGCGCCGCCCCGCGCCAGCGAGGTAATAAAGACGCGTGGATGTTCAGGCAGCCACGACGCGGCGCATTCAGCACAGCTCGAGGCAGGATCTGGCCATAGGCGACAACGACAGCAACGTCCGCGTTCAGCGCGGCGAATTCTGCCTGCGCATCTGGCTCCTTCAGGCTGGCCGGATGCCGCACTTCAAGCCCCAGTTCGGTGGCGCGCGCATGAACGGGCGTTGGCCGGTCCTTCTTGCCCCGCCCCGCAGGGCGCGGCGGTTGACAATAGACGGCGGCGATATCGTGCCGCGCCGCCACCAGCGCATCAAGGACCGGAACCGAAAAGTCCGGCGTTCCCATAAAAATGATGCGCATATCTAAACCATCATCTTGCGTGCCTTGCGCAGCAACATATCGCGGCGCAGTTTGGTCAGGCGGTCAAAATACATGCGCCCGTTCAAGTGATCGATCTGGTGCTGTACTGATGTCGCCCAAAGAAGGACGAAATCGCGCTCCTCCACCTCGCCTGCCTCATTAAGAAACCGCACCGTCACTGCGCGGGGACGCGCAACCAGCGCAGAAAGGCCGGGCAGATTAGGGCTCGCCTCTTCATGTGGGCGCATCTGGGCACTGGCGTGCAGTACTTCTGGATTGGCCATGCGGATCACCTGTCCCCGCGTATCGCTGGCATCCAGAACGGCAAGGCGCAACATCACCCCAATTTGCGGCGCGGCCAAGCCAACACCCGGCATAGCCTCCATCGTGTCGATCATGTCGGCCCAATGCGCACGAATATCTTCCGTGATCGCAGCCACGGGGGCGGCGGCAGTGCGCAACCGCGTGTCGGGCCATGCGATGCAACGGCGCACGCTCACAGCATCACTCCCGCGCCATTTCACGTTTCAGTTTCTGCATCCGGCGGGTAATAAGCTGCCGCTTCATCGGACCGATATGATCGATAAAGAGCGTGCCATCCAGATGGTCAATCTCGTGTTGCACACAGGTCGCCCACAGCCCGTCAAAGCCAGCGTTGCGCTCGGCCCCATCCATATCGATCCATCGCACCTCAACCTCGGCGGGGCGCGTCACCTCCGCAAATTGATCGGGGATCGAAAGACACCCCTCCTCATAGATGTTGCGCGCGTCAGATGTGGCCGTGACGACGGGGTTGAACATCACCATAGGCTGCGGCGCCTCGCCCTCTTCCTTGATGCAATCCATCACGATCAGACGGCTGAGGATGCCTACTTGCGGCGCAGCAAGGCCGATACCGGGAGCGTCATACATCGTCTCCAGCATGTTCTGGGCCAGATTGCGCAAGTCGCCGGTCACGTCCGTGACAGGATCGCACGGCTTTTTCAGGCGGGGATCGGGGTGGATCAGGATGGGCATTTTCATGGGGCTGCATGTAGGCCAAGCGAAGCCCCAACGCAACGTCCTCTGTGCAGCGGCTCTTGGCACCGTGGAACAAAGCGAGTAGCCTAAGGACTACTTAAAAAGGGCTGTCAGTGCACGGCATAGGGTACAAATTATGAACTTCGACGAGATCATCGACCGCGTTGGCACACATTCCAGCAAATGGGACATGATGCAGCCTATATACGGCGTCAGCTCAGAAGATGGGATCTCGATGTGGCTCGCAGACATGGATTTTCGTCCACCCGCATCTGTGTCGGCCGCATTGGCCAAGATGCACGAACACGGCATCTATGGCTATTTCGGGGACGATGACGCCTACCGCGCCGCGATCCAGTGGTGGATGAAAGAGCGGCATGGCTGGAGCTTTGACGCGGACGCAATCTTTACCGTGAATGGTTTGGTCAACGGCACGGCGATGTGCATCGATGCGTTCACTACGCCGGGTGACGGCGTGGTATTGTTCACACCTGTCTATCACGCCTTTGCGAGGGTCATCAAAGCGTCGGAGCGCGAGGTGGTCGAGTGCCCCCTAGTGCAGCATGATGGCCGGTACCAGATGGATTTTGACGCCTATGATGCGCAGATGACTGGCCGCGAGCGGATGTTGATCCTCTGCTCACCGCACAATCCCGGTGGCCGCATCTGGAGCAAAGCCGAATTGCAGGGCGTCGCCGATTTCGCCCGCCGCCATGATCTGGTGCTGATCTCGGACGAGATTCACCATGATATCGTCATGCCGGGCCACAACCACATTCCGATGGCGTGTATTCCGGGGGTTCGGGACCGGCTGGTCATGCTCACTGCCACAACCAAGACTTTCAACATCGCCGGGTCACACACCGGCAACGTAATCGTTGAGGATGGCGCGCTGCGCGCCCGATTTGCGGCCCGGATGGCGGCGATGGGAATATCGGCGAATTCCTTCGGTCTCTTTATGACAGAGGCCGCGTATTCGCCCGAAGGCGCCGCATGGGTCGACGCGCTATGCAGCTATATCAATGGCAATCGCAAGCTATTCGACGACGCCATTAATGCGATCCCCGGCCTTGCCTCCATGCCGCTGGAGGCGACGTATCTGGCCTGGGTCGACTTTGAAGGCACCGGTATGAGCCAAAATGATTTTACAGCCCGCGTTCAACAGACTGCGCGCATCGCCGCGAGTCACGGCCCAACATTCGGAAGCGGCGGCGAGACCTTTCTGCGGTTCAATATCGCCACACCCCGGGCCCGCGTGGTTGAGGCGGCGGCGCGCCTGACGGAGGCATTCAGCGACCTGCAGTGAAGCCAAGGCGCCCTGTGTCCGCCCCGCATGCCCTACCCTGACGTCACTCCGCGTGTCCCAAATCCTCCAACAAGGCGGTGGGCGCGGTAGTGGCGCGAACGAAATCGACAGGCGGTCCACTTGCCGCGTCGGTCATGCGTTTATAGTCAAAATGCCATTCACCGCCCTCATCCGATGCGGCAACGATCAGGCATTGTGACAAATGCCGAGAGCCATCATACAGATCAACCAGACCGCGTAGGTTGGGCGCATCGACGGCGTCCACGGCGAACCCATCAGACCAAGCCCGCAGAACCCGATACGTGTTGCCACGTGCCTCAACTCGCAGGCGACTGGCCTTAAGGCGCGCAGCGTGGCGCGCTGCATCCAGCCCATCCTGCACATCCTGCGGTAACTGCATGTCCATAATGGTCCCCTCGCATCAAGCGCCTGTTAAATCGTCTCATGCTTAGGATGACTGCAAATCCGTTTCGATCAAGTTAAGGTTTTGCAAAATACTGCAGGGGTGTAAAAATGCCCACGCGCAGGCGCTGCGATGCACCTTGCGCGCTTAGCGATAATCCGGTTGAACCACCCAAGTATTCACCATGCGAAAGGGCAAGGCGCCGATGACCACAGCAGCGATCATCGCGCTCGCCATGTTGCTAGATGCCGCCTTGGGCGAACCACACTGGATTTGGAGCCGCATACCACATCCGGTAATCGTGATTGGCCGGGTTATCACCGCCCTAGATCAGCGTCTGAATTTTGGCGCAGCACGCCGCGCAAAGGGGATCGCAGCGACCGCTGTGCTCGCTATCGGCGCGCTGATGATCGGGGCCACCCTTGCGTATTTGGGTGGACTAATTTCGGTTTTAGTCGCCGCGATCCTCATCGCACAGCGCTCGCTCACCGATCACGTCCGCGCAGTCGCGGTTGCGCTACGGGTCTCAACGCCCGACGGGCGCCGCGCGGTCGCAATGATCGTGGGGCGCGATACGGCTGGCATGGACGTACCGGCTGTCTCTCGCGCCGCCATCGAATCAGCTGCCGAGAATTTCAGTGACGGCGTAATCGCCCCCCTTTTCTGGCTTGCAATCGGCGGCCTCCCCGGCCTCGTTCTGTACAAGGTCATCAACACTGCCGACAGTATGATCGGCCACCGCACGCCGCGCCATGCGCAGTTCGGCTGGGCCGCCGCGCGCCTCGACGATGTGCTCAACATCATCCCGGCGCGTGCTACCGCAGCGCTGATCGCGACTCTCGCCCGCCCGCGGACCCCGTGGGTCGATATCGCAGCTGACGCACGCCAACACCGCTCACCCAATGCCGGCTGGCCCGAGGCGGCGATGGCGCGCTACGTCAGCGTGGCCCTCTCGGGCCCGCGCGCCTACGAGGCCGAGATGAGCGACGATCCATTCGTCAACCCGAACGGCATGCGCGCGCCCGGCCCCGTTCAGATCGACGCCGCAATTGCCGTTTTATGGCGCGCCTGGCGCGCCGTTCTGGCTATGGCAATTCTGGCAGCCATCCTCTTCTAATCTTTATAGGCTGCGCCAAATTCGTTAAATTCTCGTTTCAGACCTTCAGAAAAGTCATCTAAGGTGCCCTGAATCTTAATAATTCCGAGGCCCCTCATGCGTTTACTGCCCCCTTTGACGGCTCTCGCCCTATGTACGGCGCCTGTATTCGCCGCGCCATGCGGCGGGGACTTTAGCAGTTTCGTCACCGACCTGAAGAGTGACGCGATGGATCAGGGCCACGCATCCGCCACGATCGAGCAATTTTTTCGGCAGGTCCAGCGTGATGGCGCCGTCATCAAGGCTGACCGCGCCCAGGGCGTTTTTCAAAAACCGTTCACCGAATTTGCGCAGCGCCTAATTTCGTCCAACCGCCTGAACACGGGGCGCGCCAAGGGCAAAAGCTATGACACTATATTTGACCACATTGAGGCCGAATATGGCATCAGTCGTGGCATATTGCTGGCCTTTTGGGCGTTTGAAACTGATTTCGGCGGGTTCCAGGGCAACTTCAACACATTGAACGCGCTCGTCACGCTTGCGCATGACTGCCGACGGCCGGCTCTTTTCCGGCCTCAAATCTTTGCCGCAATGAGACTGTACGAAAAGGGAGATTTCGACCCCATCCGCACGACTGGCGCTTGGGCAGGCGAAATCGGTATGGTCCAGATGTTGCCGCAGGACATTCTGGACAACGGTATCGACGGCGACGGCGACGGTCATGTCACGCTCAAGACATCGGCGCCCGATGCCCTGATGTCGGGGGGCCGAATGCTGCGCCATCTGGGCTGGCGCGCGGACGAGCCGTGGCTGCAAGAGGTCGCCGTGCCGACCAGTTTGGACTGGTCGCAGACCGGACTGCGCACAACAAAAACGGGCCGCGAATGGGCTGCGATGGGCGTAGAAGCGCGGCAGGGACGCCTCGCTGAGAACCTACCCGCAAACATATTGCTTCCCGAAGGGCGCGGCGGGCCAGCCTTTATCGCCTACCCGAATTTCCGCGTTCTTTTCGAGTGGAACCAAAGTTATACTTACGTTTTGACTGCCGCCTACTTTGCCACCCGGCTAGAGGGTGCAGCGGTCATGCAGTTGGGCAATCCCGCGCCGGGCCTGTCGTCTGCGCAAATGAAGCAACTGCAGCAAAAGCTCGCATCGCGCGGCTATGACGTAGGCAAGATTGACGGCATCCTTGGCGGGGGCACGCGTGCGGCGGTGCAAGATATCCAGCAAAAGCTAGAGATGCCTGCCGACGCATGGCCCACGCAGGAGCTGCTCGGTCAACTGTGAGGCCCAAATTAATCCGCCTCTAGGATTAGTTACTCAGCGACCAAACGACGGCGACCAGCTGCAGTGTTGCGGGAAATCACGGCAATCATATTGGAACAAGGTGAGAACTGGGTACAGTTTGATTGTTTCCCGCGCTCATGCGACAAGCGCAGCTGCCTTTCTCAGATCCACCGACACCAGTTGAGACACCCCCTGTTCGGCCATAGTCACACCAAAGAGGCGATCCATTCGACTCATCGTAACAGCGTTGTGGGTGATGATTAAAAACCGCGTTTCGGTGCGGCGGCACATTTCATCCAGCAGGTCGCAAAATCGGGCGACGTTGGCATCGTCCAGCGGTGCGTCCACCTCATCCAGCACACAAATGGGCGCAGGATTGGCCAGGAACACGCCAAAAATCAGCGCCAGCGCGGTTAGCGTCTGCTCACCGCCCGACAGCAGGCTCAGCGTCGCCAGCTTCTTGCCGGGCGGTTGGCACATAATCTCAAGCCCGGCCTCTAACGGGTCGTCCGATTCGACCAGCACAAGGCTCGCCTCGCCGCCGCCAAAGAGATGCTTGAACAACATTGTGAAGTTGGCATTCACCTGCTCGAACGCGGTCAACAAACGCTGGCGGCCCTCGCGATTCAGGCCCGCGATGCCGCTGCGCAGTGCCTTGATCGCCTCCTCCAGATCGGTCTTCTCGGCGGTGAGCGTTCCATGCTCTTCCTCGATCTCCTTCGCATCTTCCTCGGCACGCAGGTTGACTGCGCCCAGCGCATCGCGCTGGCGTTTGAGGCGGTTCACATCTGCCTCGATCATCTCAGATATCACCATTTTTTCAGCGTCGATATCAAGCGTCACAAGCAAGGCCTCCGGCGTCGTCTCAAGCTCGTCGGCGATGCGCTGGGTCGCCGTGCGACGCGCCTCGCTCGCGGCATCGGTACGCGCCTCGCTGCGCGCGCGGGCCTCGCGCGCCTCGCTTGCGGCGCGCTCGGATGCGCGCTCGGCCTCGGCCGCGCTCCGCAGCGCACCCTCCCCGGTGCTCAGCGCGTCCCGGGCGGCGACCTGCCGCGCCTCTGCGTCGGCTATCTTACCCGATAGCATGCCACGCTCTGCCATAAGACGTTTCGGGATTGCAGCAGCCTCAGTCAATTCCACCTCGGACGCGTCCTTGCGCTCTTCCAGTTCCGCGCTGCGCTTTTCGGCGGTCTCCAGCCGCAGATTCCAGCCATTGATCTCCTTGGTGACCTCCTGCCGACGGCGCACGCACTCCTCGCCTTCGCGGCGCAGCTCATCATGGGCAGAGCGGCGCGACATCATAGTGGTTCGCGCGGCCTCGACCAATGTCTTGAGATCCTCCGCGCGGGCGCGCTCAGCGTCCAGATCACCCAGACCACTCAGCCCCTGTTCAGCCTCGATTGTCTGACTCCGGGCGGCCAATGCCTCGTCCTCATGGCGCGTCACGGCAAGGCCAAGCGATTCTAGCTTAGATTCCGCCAGATTGCGGTCGGCCTCGGCCCGGCTAAGCGCACGGGCCGCATCATTCACAGCGGTGTCAGCTCTGCGGCGGGCTGCGCGCGCGTTTTTATCAGCCTCCGTCCGCTCTACCAACTGGTTTCCTAACGCTTCATGCGCGGCCCGTGCGCCATCAGCGCGGGCCGTCGCGTGGGCCATCTGCTGCTTCAACTGCTCCAGCCGATTCAGCTGCTCCAACCGCAGCGCTGCGGCAGATGGTGCATCTTCGGCCCACGCGCGATAGCCGTCCCAGCGCCACAAATCGCCTTCGATACTAACGAGGCGCTGGCCGGGCTTCAGCAGCGGTTGCAACCGCACGCCATCGTCGGAATCGACCAAGCCGATCTGACTCATTCGGCGGGTCAACACATCGGGCACAGACACATTCTGCGACAACGCTGGCACGCCTGTGGGAAGGGTTTGGGGCTCATCGTATCCCGGCAATTCGGCCCACCCCGAAGGACCATCAGCCTCGACCTGCGGCGCGCGCAGATCATCGGCCAGCGCAGCGCCCAGCGCCTTTTCATAGCCCTGCTGCACTTGCAACCGATCGAGGATCTGGCCACCTTCGGCCGTGTCCCGCTCAAGCAGGCGCGCCAGCGCGGATACCTCTGCGCTGAGTGCACTTAGCTCACCCTCAGCCTCGCTGCGTTTGGCGCGCGCGTCCGCCTCGCGCGACTGCGTATCGCCGCGCGCCTCATCTGCAGCGATCAGCATGGCCTCAGCTTCTTCTGCAGCGGCAGCGGCGACCTCCTCAGCGTGGCCCGCCACGTCGAAGTCGCGGCCAGCCATCTCCATCGCGGCACGGCTGCTTTCGACATTGAGTTGCGCGCGCACAGCCTCGCTTTCGCTACGCTCCAGCATCTTTCGGGCGTCCGAAAGCAGCCGCTGCGCGGACTGATGCCGCGCCGACAAGCGCGCAACATCCTCGGCCAGGGTCGACGCATCAGCCTCGCGCGTCTGCAAAATCTGACTTGCCTCGCACGCGGCGGCCGCAGCCTCCTCCAGCTTGTCCTCATGGCCATCTGCGGCCTTGGCCAACTCGGTCTGCTCCCATTCCAATCTTTGAACCGTGTCACCCGCATCACGGTTCAAACCGGACTCGCGCTCCATATCACGCGCCAGTTGCGTGATGCGGCCCCCCAGCGTTTCGATCCGGGCGCGCGCAGCGGTCTCCTGATCCGCGAGGCTGGCTTGTTGCACACTCAGCCGCTGCAGGACAGCGGCGGCAATCGCCTCCTCCTCGCGCAGCGCAGGCAGGGCATCATCAGCATTGGTGCGGGCTTTCGCGGCATCGCGCGCGGCACCCTCGGCGCGGGCCGTCGCAGCAGTACGCTCGCGCAACTCGCCACGGGCGACATTCAACGCCTCATCCGCCTCACGCCAGCGACGATACAGCAGCAAACCCTCAGCCGCGCGCAGTTCGTCACCAATCGCGCGATACCTAGCAGCTTGCCGGGCTTGCCGGGCCAACGTCGCCAGCTGCCCTGCCAGTTGACCGACTGTATCGTCGACACGGGCCAAGTTCGCATCGGCGCCCTTCAGCTTCAGTTCGGCCTCGTGCCGCCGCTGATAAAGGCCCGAAATGCCCGCAGCCTCCTCCAAAATTCGCCTACGCGCCTTGGGTTTGGCGTTGATCAACTCCGATATCTGGCCCTGCCGCACCAGCGCGGGCGAATGCGCGCCAGTCGAGGCATCGGCAAACAGCATCTGCACATCCCGGGCGCGGACATCCTTGCCATTAACCTGATAGGCACTGCCGATGTCCCGGGTGATACGGCGGATGATCTCAAGATGATCGGCATCGTTGAAACCTGCGGGCGCGAGCCGGTCAGCATTGTCGATATGAATTGTAACCTCAGCAAAGTTTCGGGCCCCGCGCGACGCGGCCCCGGCAAAGATCACATCCTCCATCCCCCCGCCGCGCATAGCCGTCGGACGATTCTCGCCCATCACCCAGCGCAGCGCTTCCAGCAGGTTCGACTTACCGCAGCCATTCGGCCCGACCACACCTGTCAGCCCACTGCCAATGATCAGATCGGTCGGATCGACAAAGCTTTTGAAGCCGGTCAATTTAAGCTTGGAAAAGCGCACTGCTGCGTCGGTCTCCCTTGGGGATTTCTACAGTTTTATGGTGCCCAATGTGGCGATAGCTAAGGCAATCTGTCAATGTCGAACGCCCCTATCTGGCAAGAGCCGCGCAGTTGTCCACAAGATATTGACGCAAAGAAAGGCGCGCATCGCGCTAACACTTGACTTTGCGCACGCGTCGGTCGCACATCGGTTGGATGTTGACTATTGAACTCGCGAATCCGCTCGACCCCGGCCCACGCGTCCTGCTGGAACAGAGCCACGCACTAATGCTGGAGTTGTTCGAGCCAGCGGAAAATCACTTTCTTGGCTTCGATGCGCTCTGCGCACCGAGTGTCCATTTCGTCGCGGCGCGCGATGGCGCCACCGTGCTCGCGACCGGCGCAGTAGTTGCCATGGACGGCTATGCCGAAATCAAGTCTATGTTTACGGGTCCGGATGCCCGCGGCAGAGGCGTGGCAGAGGCAATCCTACGCGCGCTTGAGGATCATGCGCGCGGCTTGGATATTCCCCTTTTGCGACTGGAAACCGGCAAGACGCTGGCCGCTGCTATCCGCCTTTACGAGCGGAGCGGGTTCTGCCGCTGCGGCGCCTTCGGCGGTTACACAGCAAACGGCGCCAGCGTTTTCATGGAAAAGGCACTTTAGCTCTTTTCGGCCATGTCCGATGTTTTGCCTTCACTTGCCTTTTCCCGCGCGGCCTTCATGCGCTCGAGCAACTCTTCCTTTCCGGGCCGCTTCCCCGAGCGTTTTCCAAATGGATCCTTGTCCGATCCTGGCTGATTATGTTCACTGTGACGCGGTGCATTTCGGCCCATTTTGGGGGCTCCTTGTGCCTTGTAGTTCATGGCGGTCATCCTTGGCGAGCGTATCTGCCGCCGCGCTAGCTATTGCCGCAAAATTTCGCGCTTTACAAGACGCCACAGCTTAGAGTCGCGTGGCCCGGCAGTTCAGTTCAGCCAAGCCATCCACTACGTCATAGACGTCGCAGTCAAAGGTGTTGCCGCGTGGCAACGGTGCCAAGCGCTGACCGCAATCCAGGGGGGCGCTCAGCAGCGCCGCATCGCGATAGAGCTTGCGAACACGGCAGCCCGACACCCATTCGATCGCTTTCACACCTTGGAGGGCCAGCGCATCCATTCGCGGCGCCCAGCGCGTACTAAGGCGAATCGCATCTGCCCAAACACGGTCAACGCGAACATCGAACCCATCCACCCGGTACCGTGATCTGCACGCCCTCCTCCAGAAACGCAGAACCCGGCGTATCGCAGCCACCCAGCAGTATGACAGCCAGCAGATACCTGATCTTGGCTAGGGTCAGGACCCATTAACTGGTTGAGCTTGTCGCATTGCCATGTTTCACAATCCCCAGTTGTTGGAGGATATCATGAGCAACTTGTATTGGCTGACTGAGGCGCAGATGCAGCGGCTTCGGCCGTACTTTCCAAAGAGCCGAGGTCGTGCTCGCGTGAATGACCTTCGTGTACTGAGCGGCATTATATTCATCAATCGCAACGGGGTACATGACGTT
>Ga0307966_1000043_pt1 | contig 91326 bp, 86 predicted proteins | sample OrgLakmetagen646_FD_203141 | JGI IMG/M metagenome (GOLD analysis project Ga0307966, IMG submission 203141) | Saline water microbial communities from Organic Lake, Antarctica - #646 | ecosystem: Environmental > Aquatic > Non-marine Saline and Alkaline > Saline | place: Antarctica: Organic Lake... | reverse complement strand
TTGGAAAGAGTGAGCTTGCAGATGTAGGTTATGGCCAGACTCAACACCCGAAGTTATCTGATTATGCAGACGGTGTAGATACCATTGATTTTTTGACGCAAAAAGATATATAAATATGGAAAGACCCCATAATTTTAGCGCTGGGCCTTGTATACTTCCTTTAGAGGTTTTTGAGAAAGCATCTCAATCTGTTATAGATTTAGATGGTTCAGGACTTTCTATTCTGGAAATTTCCCATAGGAGTGCAGCTTTTGTTGAAGTTATAGAAAAAGCGAGATCACTTGCTCTGGAACAACTTAATTTAAATAATAAAGGCTATAAAGCCTTATTTATGCAAGGTGGTGCTAGCATGCAGTTTTTAATGACAGCCTACAATCTACTTGAAAAAAAAGCGGGTTACCTCGATACTGGAACATGGTCTGCAAATGCCATAAAAGAAGCTCGTAATTTTGGTGAAATTGAAGTGATTGCAAGTTCCAAAGACAGCAATTACAACTATATCCCAAAGAATTATACCATTCCGGAAGGACTGGATTATTTGCATTGTACCAGTAACAATACGATTTTTGGCACTCAGATGAAATCCTTTCCTCACCTTAAAGAAACGCCTCTGGTTTGTGATATGAGCAGTGATATTTTCTCTAAAAACATCGATTACTCTCAATTTGACCTTATCTATGCTGGTGCTCAGAAAAATATGGGGCCAGCAGGAGCAACTTTAATCGTTGTGAAAGAAGAAATTTTAGGAAAAGTAAGTAAGAATATTCCTTCAATGATGAATTATGAATTATTCATCAAGAAAGAAAGCATGTTCAATACGCCTCCTGTATTTTCAGTTTATGTGTCTATGCTTACGCTGGAATGGCTGGCCAGAAACGGCGGTGTTTCAGCAATAGAAAAAAAGAATCAAGCAAAAGCTGATTTAATTTATTCTGAAATTGATAGAAACTCTTTGTTTGAAGGATACACAGCGAAAGAAGACCGTTCTATGATGAACGCTACTTTTACATTGAAAAATAAGGTTTTAGCGCCAAAATTTGATGAGCTTTGGAAATCAGCTAATATCAATGGATTGAACGGTCATAGAAGTGTTGGTGGTTACAGAGCATCAATGTACAACGCCTTATCGATAGAAAGCGTAAAAGTTCTGGTGGACGTCATGAAACATTTTGAAAAAACTATATAATTACTTTTAAATGAAAATATTAGCAACAGATGGCTTTTCTGAAATCGGCATTAATTTATTGGAAAATGCTGGTCATGAAGTCATTATCAAAAATGTAGCTTCAAATCAGTTAGTCAACTTTATAAATTCAAATAACATAGAAGGAATTCTGGTTAAGAAAACCACTTCCCTATCAGAAGCCGATATTTCTGAATTTGAGACCATAAAGTTTATCGGAAATTGCGAAAGGAATTTACAACATATTAATGTAGATGCAGCAGAAGAAAACAATATCAAAGTATTTTCAGCTGAAGATGCCTGGTCAAATAGCGTTGCAGAGCTGACTATAGCTCACCTTTTAAGCTGCATGAGACATTTAAAAGATTCGAATCGAGAAATGCCTCTTGAGGGAGATCAAAATTTTAATTCCCTCAAACATTCATTTTCAGGTGGAGTTGAAGTCAGGAATAAAATTCTTGGCATTATTGGTTTTGGAAAAGTTGGACAAGAAGTAGCTAAGAAGGCAATTTCTTTAGGAATGCAAGTGAAGTTTTACGATAAAACTATCGAAACGGCTGAACTTAAATTGAGTTTTTTCGATAATCAACACATAAAATTCAATTTATCATCTTCTACCTTAGATGAAGTTTTATCCACTTCAGAAGCGATTAGTCTTCATATTCCTAAAACTGATAGTTACTTAATCGGTGCAAAAGAACTTAAAAAGATGAAACCTACAGCTGGAATAATCAATACTTCTCATGGTAAATGTATTGATGAAGTTGCTCTGGTTAAAGCTCTTGATAACAACGAATTGATGTTTGGAGCATTAGATGTTTTTGAAGATGAACCCCAGCCTCCTATTCAATTGCTTATGAATCCAAAATTATCACTTACTCCTCATATTGGAGGAGCAACTCAGGAAACTCAAGATCGAATTGCTAAAGAACTTAGCGATCAAATCATTTCATTTTTGAACTAAATATTATGAAGGTATTTTTTTTAGGATTATTTTTAATAGTAAGCTTAACTGGAATCTCACAAACACAATCTGGGAAAGCTTCATTTTATGCAGACAAATTTGATGGGCGTCCTACTGCTAGTGGAGAAATCTACAAACATAATCTTTCTACAGCTGCTCATAGAAAGCTGCCTTTTGGCACTAAAGTGAAAGTAACTAATCTTGAAAATAACAGAACTGCTATCGTTAAGATAAACGATAGAGGTCCTTTTATAAGAGGACGAATTATAGACTTGTCTCGATCTATAGCAGAATCATTAAATATAGTAGATAGTGGTGTATCAAACGTACAGATAGAAGTTCTTGACGATAGCGCATCAGTTTCCAATGAAAATGCAGAATATAAAGCTCCTTCTTATACTGAAGAAGAAAAACGAGCATCTAAAACTTCGACTACAACTAAAAAAAATATCTCCGAAAATTTTAATTCCTCATCTAGGAGTACAGATGAAATTAAAGAATATTATGAGCTTAATGTCAACGAAGTCTCACCAGATTTCTACGGTGTGCAAATAGCAAGTTTTGAGGAAAGTGATAATTTACTAAGACTTTCCAACAGATTGAAAGTTAGTTATAACAGTGAAGTTTTAATTCAAATCAAAACCTTTCAAGGAACTAAGGTTTATACTGTCATCTTAGGTCAGTTTAACAATAGAAGGTCTGCGGAAAATTTTAGAGACAGAATAAATGATAAATATCCAGATTCATTCATAGTAGATATGACTAAAAAAGATTAAATTTAGATATGAAGTTATTTTTGCCTTTATTTTTAATTATCTGCATTATAAGTTGTTCTGTTCAAAAAGAAAGAACTTCCACTGAGACAAGTGACGACAGTAGTCAAAATGATACCATACGTATTGCAAATGACAGCTTGGAGTATGAAATTATCATCTTTGAGCCTGGCTTTAACTCGTGGCTTGTAACACAGAAACCCAGAGGCTATTACAACCTAAATTATCTGGAACAGCGCAATAGAATTTTTGTGATAAATTACAACCAAAGAGTTCTGAATCCATTTCGATTTGATCCAAACTTGTACCCACAACAAATCAATTATGAGTACAATGTAGATTATGGTTACGAAGTCAATTACCTTCTTTATTTCTATTCCGTCTATTTTCAACAGGAATATAGCCAAAAATTGAGATAAGCTTTTGTATTTTTGCAGCATGAAGAAATTAAAAGAACGCTGGGGCATACAATCCAACTTTCAATTGGTTATAATTTTTATAGTTTTTGCCATTACAGGCTCATTAGCTGCTTATCTTGCCAAACCAGTTTTAAATTTTATAGGATTATCACGAGAAGTATTTCCAGAACATTTTTTTGGAGGGTTTTTATATTATTCTTTAAGGATTTTATTCATTTTCCCCATCTATCAGGTTCTGCTTGTAGTGATTGGAACTATTTTTGGACAAAATAAATTCTTTTGGAATTTTGAAAAGAAAATGCTTTCGAGACTTGGACTTGGTTTTCTTTTTCAATAAAGGTTAATACTATTTCTATTCTAGATAAAAACATTAAATTAGCGGAAAATTAATTTAACTTGAAAATCAAGCTAATACTTAGTTTAGTGTTATTTATGGTATTGACGACGACTGTCGTTAATGCACATGCACTTAGTCATTTGTTTGATGATGACGTTTCAAACATAGAACATTGCAAAATATGTGATGAATATGTGTTGACTAGTCAAGATGATATTTCCTTTGCAGTTAATAACGTTGAAGAATTTGTAACTCCGTTTATAGAGATCAGAATTGAATCTTCCGTTGAAAGTACAAGAGACATTCTAGTTATTACTTATCCTACAGGCAAATATTACAACAAACCTCCCCCATTTGAACTAGTTTAAAGTTTTCAATCTTTTTTCTAACTAGTTTAATTTTAATTTATGTTCCAGAAGTTTATTCTTTTGTGCTTATTTTTAAGTGTACATCTCAGTGTTTCCGCCCAAAATTGTAATTTAACTATCTCAGGTCAAATTATAGATAAACACGATAATTCTAACCTTCAAGGGGCAGTAATAGCTATTAATGATAGTAATACTGTAGTATATAGTGATGAAAATGGGAATTATAAACTAGAAAATCTCTGTCCGGGTGATTTAATTTTAAAAGTTACTCATCCTTATTGTGAACCACAAACAAAGAAAGTAACCCTGAAGGGAAATTCCGTAATCAACTTTCGTTTAGAACATCATCTTGAAGAACTAAACGAAGTTTTGCTTAAAGGAAAACTTTACGATAAAAATCTCAATTCATCTATTTCCAATCAGATAAAAACTGAAGAGCTTGAAAATTTTAGTAATGCCTCTTTAGGCGATGCTTTAAAAACGTTAAGCGGTGTTTCATCACTTAATACTGGAAGCTCCATTGTAAAGCCAATTATACAGGGTTTACATAGTTCTAGAGTATTGATCATCAATGACAATGTACGGCTTCACGACCAACAATGGGGTGAAGACCATGCCCCCAATGTAGATATCAATTCAGCAGCCAATGTAACCGTAATTAAAGGTGCATCAGCATTAAAATACGGTGGAGACGCTGTAGGAGGTACAATTGTAATCGAACCGCAGAAAGCGCCTTTAAAAGATACATTGATGGGGAAAACCATTTTAACGGGAGCGACAAATGGACGAGGCGGGACGTTAGCAACCAGTCTAATTAAAGCTAATTCCAACGGATTTAATTACAGGATACAAGGGAGTTTAAAACGCTTAGGAGATTTAGAATCTCCAAATTATCAGCTTACTAACACTGGACAACGCGAGAATAATATTAGCTTAGGAATTGGACTCAATAAAATCGATTATGGGATTGATTTTAGTTATAAACTGACCAATTCAGAAATTGGAATTTTAAGAGCTGCTCATATAGGAAATATTACAGACTTAGAAATATCTATAAATAGACAAATACCCAATTTTATAGATGATTTTTCATATTCTATAACTAGTCCTAAACAGGAAGTTACCCATCAAATATTTAAACTAAGTACCTTCAAAAAACTTAAAGGTATTGGTGAAGTCAATCTTCAATATTCTTTTCAAAATAACGACAGACAAGAGTTTGATGTGAGAAGAGGAGAATTGAGAGATAAACCTGCAATGGATATGAATCTTAAAACTCATACTCTACTGGCTCAATTGGAATGGACAGCTCTTGAAAATTTTGACTCGAATTTTGGAGTAGAATTAAATGCGCAGACTAATCTACCTAATCCAGATACAGGGGTACGAAGACTTATACCAGATTATGATATGTATTCTGTTGGTGCATTCGCTACAACAGAATATGATCTAAGCAACAAATGGAAAGTCGATGCTGGTATACGATATGATTTTAGTGCCATTGATGCTGAAAAATTTTATTTTGAAAGCAGATGGGAACAATTAAATTACGATGAAATCTTTCCTCAATTTGAAACCAACAGGATAGAAAACGGTCAAATTTTCACTACTCCGAATTTTGACTACCATAATGTTTCTGGAACTATTGGAGCGACACACACTTTTGCTAATGACTGGCAGTTAATTACAAATCTTAGTTCGGCTAGCCGCGCACCAAATCCCTCAGAATTATTCAGTGATGGATTGCACCATAGTTTGGCAAGAATTGAATTGGGTGAACTGCAAATTGATTCTGAGCAGTCTTTTAAAATTGGTGCTGAGCTACAGGGAACCGTTGATAACTTTGGGTTCAGCTTACAGCCCTACTATAACCACATAAATAATTTTATCATTTTAGAACCCAGCGGAGCAGATACTTCAATAAGAGGTGCTTTTCCTGTTTGGCAATATAGACAAAGTGACTCTAGATTATTTGGTGTTGATGCATCTGCAAGTTACACCTATCGAAATTTTGATTTGGTCTCCAATTTAGCCTATGTAAATGGTCAGGATTTAGAACAAGATTTACCGCTAATTAATATGCCTCCGTTCAACATTAGAAATGCACTTACTTATAGAAAAACAGAATGGAATAACTTTTACATTTCTTTTATTAGTCAATTGGTTACGGAACAAAATCGATTTTCAGACAACAATTTTGACGTAAGAATCATCAATAGAACAACTGGTGAATTTGAAGAAAAGGAAGTGGATATAAGTACCCCACCCGAAGCTTATCATTTGCTAGATATAAGAAGCGGGATGCAATTCGAATTTGGAAAAAAAAGACTCCAAATCAATTTAATAGTAAACAATATGTTAAACGCATCATATAGAAGCTATCTCAATGCTTTACGATTTTATGCCGATGAAGTTGGCACCAATGTTATGTTACAATTAAAACTCAATTATTAACTCAAATCAAAATTAAAACTATGAGAACAATCAAATTATTAAGCCTAAGTCTCTTAGCAACACTATTGTTTAGTGCGTGTTCAGATGATGATGAGGCTCCACAGGTGATAAATGAAGAAGAAGAAATCACAACATTAAATGTGTACTTAACACCAGATAATGATACCGAATCCCTAACATTTAGTTTTACTGATTTAGACGGTGGAGTTTCAGAACCAACCATCGTAAATAACGGACTTCAAGCTAATACATCATATACAGGTAGAATTGAGTTTCTAAACGAAAATGAATCACCGGTAGAAAATATTACTGATGAAGTTATTGCAGAAGCTGAAGAGCACCAGGTGTTTTTCATTACTGAAACAGGACTTGATGTGACCATCGATTATTTAGATTTTGATGACAATGATGATCCTTTAGGAGTTGAATTCAGACTTGTAGCTGAATCTGTAAGTTCTGGAAATTTGACATTCATCTTAATTCACGAAGGGAATAAAAGTACTCCTGAAGCCGACGGAGAAACCGATATTGAAGTGACATTTGACGTCACTGTAGAGTAAATACATAGCATAATAAGCCAACTCTGTCAAAAAAAAAAGAGCCGCCCTGAATGTTGACCTGATATTTAAAGTTCCGTGTGAATTAGTCCTTTAAATAGTCTCCAACATATACGGGACAGCTTTTTTTATGCAAACTTATTGAAATAAAATATATTAAACTGAATTTGTTTATTAAATCAAAATAGATCTGATTTGGCTAAGATTACTTACTTTAGGCAAAAAGATAAATTATGACTGCTAGAGATGAAAATCTACTTTCAATAAGAGTAGATGTGCCGAGAGCTAAAGTGAATGAAACAACACTTAGTTTGGAATCCTTTCAAAATTCAACATTAAGGCCTATTGCAAAGTTTCAAAATGATTTGATCCTATCCCTTTTTGAAAATTACATCGTCCGATACAAAAATGTTTTTCATAAACTTGGAACACAAGAAAAACTAAATTATATTGAAAATACCGTAAAAAAAGATTCAAAATTTAAAAACCTTATGAGAGGTATTTTTATGGGCCATTTTACAATTGATGAATATAAATTTTATCACGAAAATTCTTCAGAAATCAATAAAAGAATTATTAATTTGACCAAAGAACGTCTACAAAGCCAATTGCAACATTTTGAAAAATACAGTGCGTAAAAACTTAAAACATTTGCATTATCCAAAGGCTTTGAAACTGAATCGTAAACCAATTCAGAATCAAATCCCGGGAAAAATAACCTATGTTGGCGAAGAAACTACCGAGGATACCATTATCAATGTGATTAGTTACAACGAGGAAGAAGTTATTTATCATACTAATTGTTCGATAGAAAAGGTACTTCACCTGGTAACTCACGAAACTAAACTTAAACATTGGATTAATTTTATAGGAGTTCACGATGTAGAAAAATTATCTAAGCTTGGATCCTTATTGAATATTCATCCATTGGTCCTTGAAGACATAGCTAACACCAAACAACGACCAAAACTTGATGAATTTGATGATTATGTTTTTTTTGCATTAAAAATGATTTTTCATAGCGAAAGTGGTTTACTCATTAAAAATCACTTAGGGATTGTGTTTAATCAGACTTATATTATTTCCTTTCAACAATCTCAGGATACAATATTTAATTCCATAAGAGATCGAATTCAAAAGAAGGTTGGAAGAATACGAATGAGAAGTACTGATTATTTATTTTATGCACTTGTAGATGCTGTTGTAGATAATTATTACAACGTCACCGAAACTATAGAGGATAAAACTGAAAATCTGGAAGACAGGATTTTGATTGACGCTAATAATGCTTCAACTTCAGAAATACAATTGCTCAAAAGAGAAATCTTAAGCATCAGAAAATCAGTCTTTCCTGCTAAAGAACTCATCAGAAAGTTGCAAATTTCTAAGCATGTGTTATATGATAATTCGACAAAAGCTTATATCGCAGATTTATATGACCACATTCTACAAGTCACTGAAAATGTTGACATTTATAGGGAAATTGTATGGGGATTGATGGATATGTATATGAGCAGTTTGAGCAATAAAATGAACCAGGTTATGAAAGTGCTTACAATTATGTCCTCCATTTTCATACCACTTACCTTTATTGCAGGTGTTTACGGGATGAATTTTGAATATATGCCAGAACTAGGTTATAAAAATGCCTACTTTATAATTCTTGGGATCATGTTCATCATGGTATTGGCTTTAATATATTATTTCAGGCAAAAAAAATGGTTTTAATTTTTGAGGTGAACTGAATTTAAAATCAAACCTGAAGCTTGAGCAATGTGTTCAAGCTTTATTCTGTTTTTTCCATCAATGATATTTTCCAAATCTTTAAGATTAATTTTATGTCTGCCTAAATCAATTAAAGCACCCATCATTAATCTGATTTGTTGACGCTTAAAGCCCTCTCCTACTACTTTTAAAACATAGCTGGTTTCCGGAAAAAAATTAGCTGTATAAATATCGTTTTCTATTAGTTGGCAAATATTAATTGTTCCTTCAGTTTGGGTTTCTGGATTAGACCGGAATGCAAACGAATAAAAATCATGATCGCCTTCAAATAAAATAGCACCTTTTTTCATAAGGTCAATATCCAAATCTTCTTGAAGATTGACCATTAATGGAGCACAAAAGGGATGCATTTTTTCTTTAACACAAAAAAAATAAAGGTATTCCTTCAGTTTAGGGTGTTGAATAATATTAAAATCGGCAGTTGTTTCCTCAATGGAAAGACACTTTATATCCTGAGGCAAGTTCTTATTGAAAATAGTCAAAAATGTATCCAGATCCAACTCTTCTTCATAAATAAATAGCTCAGCGTAAGTTTGATTGACAGAAACCATAGCATCAGTTCTTCCTGCGGCAATCACCTTGAACCTTTGCCCTTCGAGCACATAGTTTAAAGTTTTACCGAGCATATGTTCCACAGTCAATACATCAGGCTGTTTTTGCCAGCCGTGATAACGAAAGCCTAAATATTGAAGCTCAATGAGATAGTAAAATCGTTTATATTGCATAGACGTGAAACTGAACTTTTACTTTTTACTTCTATCTTCCAGCACTTTAACCACGTCTTTCAGCTTAAACTCTTTTTGTTGGAGCAAAATCAAATAATGAAATAATAAATCAGCACTTTCATTCAAGAACAAGTCATCATCATTATCCTTTGCTTCAATGACGACTTCTATAGCCTCCTCTCCGACTTTCTGAGCAATGGTGTTAATTCCTTTTTTAAACAAACTAGCAACATAACTTTTTTCTGAATTTGATTCCGTTTTACGCTGGTGTATAGTGGATTCCAATTCTGAAATAAATCCAAAATTTGGTTCATTATCTTCTTTCCAGCATGTATCTGTTCCTGTGTGGCAGGTTGGTCCGTTTGGATGAACGTAAACCAGAAGCGTATCGTTATCACAATCTGTTTTGATATTAACTAGGTCTAATGTATTTCCACTTTCTTCCCCTTTGGTCCACAATCTATTTTTGCTGCGGCTGTAGAAAGTAACGAGTTTAGTATCCAGTGTTTTGTTGTAAGCTTCTTCGTTCATGTAACCAAGCATCAACACCGTTTTGGTGTTTGCATCTTGAACAATGGCTGGAACCAAGCCGTTAGGATCTTTATTGAAATCGATTGTCATAAGTAGATTTTTTAATAGATTAAGCTTAATAACTATTCATGGAAATGAATATAAATTTAGACTAGTTTTAGTAATTCTTTAGTTATATTCTGATGGAAATTCCATTGGCTTTCAGTTCTTTCTTTAAGTCTGGAATTTCGATTTCCTTAAAGTGAAAAACACTCGCTGCCAAAGCAGCATCGGCTTTTCCTAGCTTGAACGTATCTTCAAAGTGCTTAACGTTTCCAGCGCCACCTGAAGCAATGATTGGGATATGAAGGTCGTCTGATAATTTTGCTAAGGCTTCATTAGCAAAACCAGCCTTGGTACCATCATGATCCATAGACGTAAACAAGATTTCACCTGCTCCCAATTCCTGAACTTTTTTGGCCCATTCAAATAAGTCAATATCTGTAGGCTGCTTTCCTCCCACCAAATGCACTTTCCAATTGCCATCTATTTGTTTGGCGTCTATAGCGACGACAACACATTGAGATCCGAAACGTTTTGCAACATCTGAAATTAATTGAGGATTCTTTACAGCTGCGGAGTTGATTGACACTTTGTCTGCTCCAGATTTTAGTAGTAAGGCAACATCTTCTACTGAAGAAATACCACCTCCAACAGTGAAGGGAATATTGATATGCCTGGCAATTTCTTCTACCAATTGAGCTAAAGTCTTTCTTCGTTCTTCGGTAGCTGATATATCTAAAAAAACCAATTCATCGGCATACTCATCGGCGTAAATTTTGGCCAACTCAACCGGATCTCCTGCATCACGGAGTTCAACAAAATTGACTCCTTTTACAGTTCTGCCATTTTTGATATCTAAACAGGGTATAATTCTTTTTGTAAGCAATGGGATATGATTTAATGTTCTAAAACAAATTTTTCTAATTCCTTTAAACTGATTCTATTTTCATAAATCGCTTTGCCAATGATAACGCCTTCGCATCCAATTTCAAAAACGTCTTCTAAATCCTGGAGACTTGAAATTCCGCCTGAAGCGATAAGTTTCAATTCCGGATTATCTTTTAGAATAGACTTATATAAATCAGTTGAAGGTCCTTCCAGCATACCATCTTTTGATATATCTGTGGATATCACGTGCTGAATGCCTTCATTTACAAAATCCTTAATAAACTTTTCAATTTCTAAATCTGAAGATTCTTTCCAACCTCCAGTTGCTATTTTTCCATCTTTGGCATCTGCACCAAGTATTATTTTATCAGCACCAAATTTGACTACCCAATCCAAAAATAAGGACTTATTGGTTACCGCTATGCTGCCACCTGTAATCTGCTGAGCGCCACTTTCGAAGGCGATTTTCAGATCTTGATCGGACTTTAACCCGCCTCCAAAATCAATTTTCAATTTGGTCTGAGTGGCAATGGTTTCAAGAATTTTATGGTTCACAATATGCTTTGATTTAGCTCCATCCAGGTCTACAAGATGTAGGTATTCAATACCGCTGTCTTCAAAAGCTTTTGCTACTTCTAATGGATTTTCGTTATATACTTTTTTAGTACTGTAATCACCTTTAGATAATCTCACACACTGACCTTCGATGATGTCTATCGCTGGAATTAATCTCATGTTTTTATTTTTGGGTTACTCCTTTTTATAAACTTTCTACTTGTTACAATTCACTAAAAAATTCTCAAGAATTTGTTCTCCAAGCTTTCCACTTTTTTCTGGGTGAAATTGAACTCCATAAAAGTTATTTTTGTGAAGAGCAACACTATATTCCAGGCCGTAATCTGAACTTGCAATACTATTGTCATGCAAAGGAACATAATAGCTGTGTACCAAATACATGTGGGATTGCTCCAAGATTCCTTGGAATAAATCTGACTGAAGTTTATAAATTGTATTCCAACCTACTTGAGGAACTTTCAAGTTGGTCTTAAACTTGACAACATCTACCTCAAATATCCCTAAGCCTTGGGTATCGCCTTCCTCACAGTTGTCGCACATCAGTTGCATGCCCAGGCAGATCCCTAAAACAGGTTGTTTTAAATTTGGAATTAAAGTATCTAGCCCTGTACTTTTTAACATTGCCATGGCACTACTCGCCTCCCCAACCCCTGGAAAAATAACTCGATCTGCAGATTTAATCGTTTCCACATCACTTGTTAACTGAGATTCAAAGCCCAATCGATTTAGAGCGAATTCTATACTTTTAACATTGCCTGCACCGTAATCTATAATTGCAATTTTCATCTAGAGTTGTCCTTTTGTACTTGGTAAAATCATTTTTTCGGTATCGCGTTTTACGGCCATTTTGATAGACTTGGCAAAAGCTTTGAAAATAGCTTCAATTTTGTGATGCTCATTATCTCCTTCTGCTTTAATATTAAGATTACATTTTGCACCATCAGTAAAAGATTTGAAGAAATGCATAAACATTTCTGTAGGCATTTCACCAATTTTCTCCCTTTTAAATTCAGTGTCCCAAACCAGCCAATTTCTTCCACCAAAATCTATCGCTACCTGAGCTAAACTATCGTCCATAGGAAGACAAAACCCATAACGTTCTATACCTAGCTTATTTCCTAAAGCTTTTGCAAAAACTTCACCTAAAACAATGGCTACATCCTCTATCGTATGGTGTTCATCCACTTCAAGATCTCCTTTTGCCAGTAATTGAATGTCGATTTGACCATGTCTTGCAATTTGATCTATCATATGATCAAAAAAATGAATTCCAGTAGATATATCGCTTTCTCCCCTGCCATCTAGGTTAATAGAGACCTCAATATCAGTCTCTTTGGTAGTTCGTTTTAAGCTTGCTGTTCTCGTCTCTAATTTTAAAAAGCTATAAATTTCCTTCCAGTTATTCGTACTTAAAGCAACAGAAGACTCCAACTCTGAGTCAGAATTCACGGTTTCCCCTTCACCTAAGTTGGTTTGGTTATCAATAAAAATACCTTTAGCTCCAAGATTTTTAGCTAACTCAACATCGGTCATGCGATCTCCAATTACAAATGAATTTTCGAGATCGTAACCCGATTCAAAATATTTGGTAAGCAAGCCAGTCTTAGGCTTACGAGTAGGAGAATTTTCTTCAGGAAAAGTTTTATCAATGTATACATCTTCAAAGTGAACACCCTCATTCTTAAAGGTATGGATAATAAAGTTTTGCACAGGCCAAAAAGTATTTTCAGGATAAGTGGACGTCCCCAATCCATCTTGATTTGTAATCATGACCAATTCATAATCCAACTCCGAAGCAATTTTACTCATATATGTAAATACTTCTGGGTAAAAATCTAGCTTTTCAAAACTATCAATTTGCTCATCTTCTGGTTCTTTTATAAGAGTCCCGTCTCGATCTATAAATAATACTTTTTTCATGAATTAAGCTGTTTTAAAACCTTGAGCAGGGTTTGATTTTGCTCTGGAGTTCCTACTGTAAATCTCAAACAATTTTCGCAAAGATGCTGATTTGTTCTGTTTCTGACTACTATTTTTTGCTCTAAAAGCTTGTTGTACCTGTAATTTGCATTATCTACTTTACAAAGTAAAAAATTGGATTCAGAAGGATAAATATGCTCTATCCAGGATATGTTCTTAAATTCTTCTTTCAGGATTTCACGTTCAGATTTAATAATTTCTACTTGAAACAAATACGTTTCATAATTCTGAACAACCTCCAAAGCCTTTTTTTGACTCAACTGATTGATGTTATATGGAGGCTTAATTTTATTTAAAACTGAAATGATTCGCTCACTTGCAAAACACATTCCCACACGTATTCCCGCATGAGCAAGAGCTTTAGAAAACGTCTGAGTAATGATCAAATTCGGATAATCATTCAATTCTGAGATAAAAGAGCTGTTGGCTGCAAAATCGATATAAGCTTCGTCAATAACCACTAGGCCGGGTGACTTTTCCAGAATAATTTTGATATCGTTGATCTGAAGTAGATTTCCTGAAGGGTTGTTTGGCGAACAAATGAAAATTAATTTGGTCGACTGTGTTATCGAAGAAATCACAGAATCCACATCAATCTGAAACCCCTTTTTTAATGGGACAGCAACGGTTTTGATATCATTGAGATTTGCCAAAACTTCATACATCCCATATGTTGGTGGCATAGTAATGATTTCATCTTCTTTTGGCTCACAAAATGCTCTAAAAATTAAGTCCAAAACTTCATCGCTTCCATTACCAAGAACAATGTTCTCTTTTGGAATTTGTTTTATTTCCGAAATTGCAGATTTTAATTCATGTTGATAAGGATCAGGATATCTGTTATAATCCGTATTAAACGGATTTTCATTGGCATCTAAGAAAAGAAAGTTTTCCTCATCAGCATTGAATTCATCCCGAGCAGAAGAATATGCTGACATATTCTTTACATTTTTCCTTATCAGGTTATCTAACGTCATCTTTTACTATTATTTATTTTTAACCTCATTTATTCGCAAAGTCATTGCATTCTTGTGAGCTTGCAGACCTTCTGCCTCTGCCATTAGTTCAACCGCTTCACCAATATGTTTTATGCCTTCCTCTGTAATTTTTTGATAAGTAATGGCTTTATTGAAACTATCCAAGTTCACGCCACTATATTGTTTAGCATATCCGTTGGTTGGCAAGGTATGATTGGTTCCGGAAGCATAATCTCCAGCACTTTCTGGTGTGTATTTTCCTATAAAAACAGATCCTGCATTATTTATATTTTCGACATAGAAATCATCGTCTTTTGTTGAAATGATAAAGTGTTCTGGCCCGTAAAAATCAATAAGCTCTAAAGCTGAAGTCGTGTCGCTCATTAAAACGAATTTTGAATTTTCTATAGCTTTAGTTGCCATTTCCTTTCTAGGTAAAACTTCAATTTGTTTGGTAATAGCCTTTTGAACATCTAAAATTGTTTGTTCATCAGTAGAAACAAGTACTACCTGTGAATCTACCCCATGCTCAGCCTGACTCAGTAAGTCGGAAGCAACAAATTCTGGATTTGCAGTCTCGTCTGCAACTACCAAAAGCTCGGAAGGGCCTGCGGGCATATCTATGGCCACATCAAAAGTAGTCGCCACCTGCTTGGCAACTGTGACATATTGGTTTCCAGGTCCAAAGATTTTATATACCTTAGGAATGGTTTCAGTTCCAAACGTCATAGCTCCAATTGCTTGAATACCCCCAACTTTAAACACTTTATCAATTCCACAAAGTTGAGCTGTATATAAAGTTACGGGGTTTATTTTACCTTCATTGTTTGGAGGCGTGCATAAAACGATTTCACTACAACCAGCAATTTTAGCAGGAACTGCCAGCATAAGAATGGTTGAAAATAAAGGCGCAGTTCCTCCCGGGATGTATAAACCTACTTTTTGAATAGGCTTTTTAGCCTGCCAGCAGGTTACTCCTGGTTGGGTTTCAACTTTTACTGGTTCTGTTTTTTGAGCTTCGTGAAACGTGTGAATATTTGATTTGGCCAGTTGAATGGCAGATTTTAGTTCATCAGACACATGGCTTTCTGCATTTTCAATTTCGGAATTACTTATTTCAATGCTTTCTAAATCTACACCATCAAACATGCTGGTGTATTTCAATACTGCATCATCCCCACTCTGTTGAATGTTTTTAAAAATATCATCTACAGTAGTTTCGATATCTTTAAACGTTCGGGTGGGTCTTTTCAATAATTCTGACCAGGCTTCTTTCTTCGGATTGTGAATCGTTTTCATTATATGATCATTTTTTCAATAGGACTTACGAGAATACTTTCAGCTCCGGCTGATTTCAACTCATCTATAATATCCCAAAATTTTTCTTGTTGAATAACTGTGTGAACAGAACTCCAGCTGGTTTCCGCCAAAGGCATGACTGTTGGACTCTTCATGCCTGGCAAAATTTTAATGATTTCATCCAATCTATTGTTAGGCGCGTTTAGAAGAACATACTTTGTATTTTCAGCTCTTAATACTGCATCAATCCTAAACAGAAGTTTGTCAAGAAGATTTTGTTTTTCAGGATTTAAGGATGGGGAACTTGCTATTACTGCCTCGCTCCTTAAAATTACATCAGATTCTTTTAAATTATTTTTGAAAAGTGTACTGCCACTTGAAACAATATCGCAAATAGCATCAGCAAGCCCAATATTAGGTGCTATTTCCACAGAACCATTTATGATGTGGATGTTCGCCTTTACATTATGCTTATCTAAATACTTCTGAAGTGTATTAGGATATGACGTAGCGATTTGCTTGCCATCAAGATCTTTTACTCCTTTATAGTCGGAATGTTTAGGTATGGCCAGAGACACTTTACATTTTGAAAAACCAAGTCTCTTTTGAATTGAGAGGTCTTCACCTTTTTCATGAAGTAAGTTTTCACCTATGATAGCTAAATCAGCAATTCCATCTTTTAGGTACTGAGGAATATCGCCATTCCTTAAGTAAAATATCTCAAGTGGAAAATTAGAAGCGTTTACTTTTAATTGATCTTTTCCATTATTAATCGAGATTCCACAGTCTTTTAAAATCTTTAATGATTCATCGTGTAACCTACCTGATTTTTGGATAGCTATTTTCAATTTTTCCATGTCTATTATTCAAATTTTAAAATTAAAAAACCCGTTGAAGCAAAGCTCAAACGGGTTTTGTATATGTTCCAAACTCTACATATTACATTACTACCGCATTGAGCGAGATAGATAAATGATGATGTAGATTATGTTTTTTCATTGCATTGCAAAATTAAGCTAATAATTGATTCACTGAAATGCTTTTCAATTTTTAAGAGAAAATTAGTTATTTCCTAATATGATAGGCATTCCATCTTTTCCAGAACCAATCACAATTACTTTAGAATTTTCTGATTTAGAAAGCTCTATAGTTGCTTGAATTCCTTTCTCTTGAAGAATCTTATCTGTTAAAGAAGCACTTAAAATTTCGTTTGCTCTTGCTTTACCTTCAGCTTCGATCTCCTGACGTTGTTTTTCTTTGGCTGCTTTTTCAAGTCGGAACTCGTATTCTAAAGATTCCTGCTCTTGTTTCAATTTACGCTCAATAGCTTGTTTAATTGTAGCTGGTAAAGATACATCTCTAACTAATATTCTATTAACCTGCACATATTGGTTTTTCAATAACTGTTGAGTTTCATCATACATTTCATTCTGTATGGATTCTCTTTTCTGTGCGTAAAGTTCTTCAGGCTTGTAACGACCGACGACTGTTCTAGAAGCTGATCTTACCGCAGGTTGAATTAGTTTTCGAATATAATTCTCACCTCTTTCTTTGTGTAATAATCCAAGTTGATCATAAGTTGGTTCAAACCAGATTGTAACATCCAAAGTAATATCCAATCCGTTAGATGAAAGTACTTTCATTGATTCATCGATGGTTTGCTGTCTTACGTCGTAAACAAAAACTGAATTCCAGGGAGCTACAATATGAAATCCTTCTTCAAGTGGAGCTTCATCAGTAACAACCCCCCCCCCGAATCTTTCGAAGAGAACACCTGCCTGTCCTGAATTAATATTTACTGTAGAGTTGGCAATAAAGATGATTCCTACTACTACAACTATGATAATAGGTACAATTGATTTTGGTAATTTTTCCATGTAATTAAATTTAAATTAGGCCTTTGTATTTTCTAAAAAACCATTCTAAACTCAAAGTTAGGGCTAATAAAAGAATAAGCCATTCATAATTGATTAAACTCTCTGATTTTTTGATAGATTTTTGAATTGGTTTAGGCTTATCATTTTTCAGCCTTGTGATGAGTTCAGATTTTTCAGAAAAAAGATAAATATTCTCTTTTTCGATGATCTTTTGGAGATTCTCGATGTTTGCATTTTCAAATTGCATTTCTGCAGAAAAATCAAGAATTTCAAACTTACCATTTCGCTTAATATCGTTATCTGGGCTTTCAATAGAGTACGAATAATTACCTGGCTTAAGTTCCGATAGATTAAAAGTATAAGCTTCACTATTTTTTAGTAATCGAGAATTAATGACGTCACCAGAAATTAAATTTTCAAGCTTAATATTAAAATCAAGCCTAGTGTCAATTTCAAAATTAGAGTTGTAGTAAAATACTTTTAAAAGTTGATTATCTCCTGAATTTATGAGTGGTTCAACTTCTACTATAACTTCATTTTGAAATTTTGATTGAGATAGAAACTGAATAATCTTTTGAAAGCTTTTGTCAAATTCTGTGAAGGAGGAATTTTCAACATAATGTCTTGCTCTCCACTTCCAAAGATTTTCACCAAACAAGACTGATTGTTTGACATCTTTTTCTGATCCAAAGATCCATAATGGCGATTCAACATCAATTCCATTCAATTCTTTTTCGAGTAAAATTGAATAATTTCTGTTCAGCTTTAAGTCTCCAAACTTATCTTTTAAAGGTGGATACATGTTGAAATTTAATTCATTTACTAGAAATAAAGTGAACTCTGAATTTAAAACTGACGAATATTCTTCGGTAGATTCTATCAGTTGTTTTTGAAACCCAAGATCGAGACTATTTAAATACGAGTAATTGGTATGAGACCCACCGATTATAAAGTAATTTACGTTATTGTTTATGACAGAATTTAATACATTTTGAAATGAAGGTTGAGGCTGATACAAAATGACTAAATCATATTCTGTGGCATTTATGGGATCTTCAGTGGTTTTATAATCAAACTCAAGTTCTTTACTTGATTCTAAAATTCTATTGAAAAAACCAATATCTGGATGAAGAAGATCTGAAATCAAAAGGATTTTTGATCTTGAATCAATGACATCTATAGAATTAATTTTCTCATTATTGTTGATGTTTTTTTCTTTAGGAATTGGTTGCAATCGAACTTTCAAGACTTTTGTACCAACTGATTCTGCAGACAATAAAAATTCAGTTTTAACAGAACTTCCCGCTGGAATCTCTAGACTTCTGGAAGCTAAAATGTTTTCATTTTCAATTACTTCCAATTTCTGAGTCGTTGACTCTTGATTATTATGGCTAACAAAAACTTCTACAGGAAATTTATTTTTTAGATAGGTGTAATTATTAATATTCACCAGATCTATTTTAGAATCTACTTCTGAAATGGTATCTCCAAGGACTAATGCACTTGCAGAAATATCAGAATTGAAAGATTTAAGGCTGTAATCCTCTCCTACCGTTTGGTTTCCATCTGTAGAGATGATAAGCCTAGTGTTATCTTCCTCAATGCTATTGACATATTCCATTAGCTTGGAAATGTCTGTATTAGGTTCAGAAAAAGTCAAAGAATCTTCTAACGAAATCAAATTGGAGCCAAAGCTTATAAAATCAATAGTGTAGCTATCATTCAGCTCCTGGTCATTTCGAATTTCATTGAAGAATTGATTAATCTGATCAGGCTTAGAAAGTTTTTTAATTGATTCTGAATTGTCAAATGCAAAGATTAATTTGGATTTTTCTAAACTGTAGCTAGTTGCATCAATTTCTGGATTGATGAGTAATACTCCCAGCAAAAAAAAAGACAAAAATCTAAGGAGTGCCAGGACTCTTTGAGTTTTGTCTTTAAGTAGATTCCGATATAATATCAAAGTCAAACCAAATGCGCATGCAAGATTCAGCAAAAGCAGGAGCATAAGTTGACTTGTCATCATTATTCTTTAAGTTAACATGCCACCATCTACACTTAGGGTCTGGCCAGTAATGTAAGAACTCATATCACTAGCGAGGAAAACACAAGCATTGGCAATGTCTTCGGGCTGTCCGCCACGTTTTAGCGGAATAGCTTGTCTCCAACCTTCAACTGTTTTTTCATCTAACTTTTCAGTCATTTCAGTTTCAATAAAACCTGGGGCGACAACGTTGGAACGTATATTTCTTGATCCTAGTTCCAAAGCAACAGATTTTGAAAAACCAATAATACCAGCTTTTGAAGCAGAATAATTAGCTTGTCCAGCATTACCTTTTATACCAACAACAGAACTGATATTGATTATACTACCGTGTCTTTGTTTGAGCATAGGTCTTAATACTGCTTTTGTCAAATTGAAAACAGAATTCAAATTCACTTTGATCACTTTATCAAAATCATCCTCACTCATTCTCATTAACAGATTATCTTTAGTGATTCCTGCATTATTAACAAGAACGTCAATATTTCCAAAATCCTTAATAACATCATCTGCAAGTTTCTGAGCTTGCTCAAAGTCTGAAGCATCAGATTGATAAGCTTTTGCATTGACACCGTAAGTTTTCAAGTGGTCTTCAAGCTCTTTTGCTGAGCTTGCTGAAGAATTGTAAGTAAATGCAACATTTGCACCTTGTTGAGCAAAAACTTCTGCAATGCCTTTACCAATTCCTCGGCTACCACCGGTAATAATCACATTTTTAGAGTCAAGTAATTTCATAAAGCTAAGAGTTTAAATATAAAAAGCCCTTTGTAAATTAAACAAAGGGCTTTTTAATAAATTATTATTTAGATAAAACTTCGGCTACTTTTTTACCAATTTCTGCTGGAGAATCCACAACGTGAATTCCAGAATCTTTTAAAATCTTTTTCTTCGCTTGAGCTGTGTCTTCGCTTCCTCCTACAATAGCACCAGCGTGGCCCATAGTTCGACCTGCAGGAGCTGTTTCTCCAGCGATGAATCCTATAACTGGTTTTTTGCTTCCACTTTCTTTATACCATTTTGCAGCCTCTGCTTCAAGTTGTCCGCCAATTTCACCTATCATCACAACACACTCAGTTTCTGAATCACCAACAAGCATTTCAACAGCCTCTTTGGTGGTCGTTCCTATAATTGGATCACCACCAATACCGATTGCTGTAGTGATACCGAATCCTTCTTTTACAACTTGATCTGCAGCTTCATAAGTAAGCGTTCCGGATTTTGATACGATACCAACTTTACCTTTTTTAAAAACAAAACCTGGCATAATGCCAACTTTAGCTTCTCCAGGAGTGATTACACCTGGACAGTTAGGGCCGATTAATCTGCAATCTTTACCCTTAATATAGTCTGAAGCTTTGATCATATCTTTTACAGGTATGCCTTCAGTAATGGCAATAATGACTTTTATACCAGCGTCAGCAGCTTCCATGATTGCATCTGCAGCAAAGGCTGGGGGTACGAAAATTATAGATGTATCTGCTCCAGCTTTTTCTACAGCTTCAGAAACTGTATTATAAACAGGCTTTCCTAAATGCTCTGTTCCACCTTTACCCGGAGTAACACCACCAACGATATTAGTCCCGTAGTCAATCATTTGTTCTGCATGAAAAGAGCCTTCACTTCCTGTAAAGCCTTGAACTATTATTTTTGAATCTTTATTTACTAAAACGCTCATAAGTATGTTTAATTAATGTTGAACAAAAGTAATTTTTTAGGACGAGCCCTAAAAATTATTAAGAAATTTATTATTTAATTGTAATCGTTTATGTAGGAGAAAATACCATCTAATCCATCTTCGCTGGGCTGTGACATAATAAAACCTCTATAGAGCTTCTCATCTTTGATTTCCCAAATGCTAAAAAAGTTTGCTAGACCAATAAGGTCTGAAGATTCTAAGGTTTCAACATTGTAAGTAAACCTTGCACAAACTTTGTTATTTTCTTCAATTAAGTGAGAAAACTCGGGAGACATAGTTTCAAATGATTTCCCCATCTCTGTAGACATTGATTTAAACTTATCGTAGTCAAACTGAAAAAAGCCTTTACTACTATTCCAATCAATTCTTATTTTCGGATGAATATATTTTTCAAAATCGGCTATATTTTTATGATATTTTGATGAGAAAAAATTTTTGACCAATTTTTTATTGTTTGAACTCATAAATTTTTCAATTTTTGAATGATTTCTGGGATTCTTCTTATATATCCTAATTCTCTGTACTTCTTTCTGATGTCATCTGCTGGCGTCCCAAAATAGGTAGTATTGGGTTTTAAATTTTTACTAATCCCAGATTGGGCTAAAATGATAACCTTGTTTCCTATGGTGAGTCCGCTAGCAATACCAACCTGCCCCCAAATGGTTACTTCATCTTCAATTACTACGCAACCAGCAATCCCTGTTTGAGAAGCAATTAGACATTTCTTCCCAATTATAGTATCATGACCAACCTGAACTTGATTGTCAATTTTGGTTCCTTCACCAATAGTAGTTATTCCAGAAACTCCTTTGTCTATAGAACATAAAGCGCCAATTTCTACATTATCATTTATTCTGATAGTTCCACCCGAAAGTAGTTTATCGTGGTGAGTTGGTCTATTTTTATAATAAAAAGCATCTGCTCCTATAACGGTACCAGCATGAATCTGGACATTATTACCAATTTCTACCCCATCGTAAATTGAAACATTGCTGTGAATAATACAGTTATCTCCAATTTTTACATTATTTCCAATAAAGACGTTGGGTTGTATAATGGTGTTTTTACCAATTTTTGCTGAATTTGATAAAGGTTGACTCGATGTTTCGAAAGGAGAAAAATGAGCTGTTATTTTATTAAAATCTGAAAACGGGTCCTCAGAAATTAATAGAGCCTTTCCATCTGGACAATCCACCTCTTTATTTATAAGCACAACGCTAGCTTTAGATTCTAAAGCTTTATCATAGTATTTGGGATGATCTACAAAGACAATATCACCATGTTCTACTACATGAATTTCATTGATTCCTGAAATTTCAAAATCTGGTTGACCAACAAATTCAGCATTGATAAGATCAGATATTTGTTTAAGATTTTGCGGTCGTGGAAACTTCATTTAATCAACTTATTCTTTAATTCTTTCTTTGTAAGTCCCTTTTTCAGTTTCAACTTTCACTTTGTCTCCTTCATTGATAAATAAAGGAACGTTTACTTCTGCACCAGTTTCTAATGTTGCAGGCTTTGTAGCGTTGGTTGCTGTATTGCCTTTCAATCCCGGCTCTGTTTGAGTCACTTCAAGAACAACGTGTGGAGGCATATCTACAGAAAGAGGCATATTGTCTTCAGTATTGATAAGAATGGTGACAACCTCTCCTTCTTTCAATAAATTCGGCATATCCAAAGCTGCTTCCAAGAGTCTGATCTGAGTAAAATCCTCTACATGCATAAAGTGATAAAATTCACCTTCCTGGTATAAAAACTGGTATTTATGGGTTTCAACTCTTACTTCTTCAATTTTATGACCAGCAGAAAAGGTATTGTCGATGACTTTTCCTGTGGTCACACTTTTTAACTTAGTTCGTACGAAAGCTGGTCCCTTACCAGGCTTTACATGAAGAAATTCAGTTACTTTAAATATATCGTGATTGTACCGTATGCACAATCCATTTCTAATGTCGCTTGTTGTAGCCATAATTATTTAGTTTGAAAAATATCCTTTCATAATTCCTCTCTGGGAATCTTTTATAAACTGAAGTATTTCGTCTCTTTCGGGAGTTGCTTCCATCTCAGCCTCAATGATGGAAACTGCTTGGGTATTATTATAGTTCTTTTGATAAAGAATTCTATAAATGTTTTGAATTTCCCTTATTTTATCGGTGTCAAACCCTCTACGCCTTAGACCAACGGAATTGATACCTACATAGGATAATGGCTCTCTTCCAGCTTTCACAAATGGAGGAACATCCTTTCTTACCAGAGAACCACCTGTAATGAAAGCGTGTCTGCCTATACTGCAAAATTGTTGCACAGCGGCCATTCCTGCTAAAACAGCATAATCTCCAACAGTAATATGTCCCGCTAAGGTACTGTTGTTGGAAAACACACAGTTATTGCCAACAATACAATCGTGAGCAATGTGGCAATACGCCATGATCCAGCAATTTTTACCAATTTTAGTTTTCATTTTATCGCTTGTCCCACGATTGATGGTCACACACTCGCGAATAGTCGTGTTATCGCCTATTTCAGTAATTGTGTCCTCGTCTTCAAATTTTTTATCCTGTGGAACAGCAGAAATAACAGCTCCCGGAAAAATGCTTACATTTTTTCCTATGCGAGCGCCTTCCATAATCGTTACATTAGAACCAATCCAAGTTCCTTCGCCAATTTCAACATTGTTATGAATGGTGGTAAAAGGCTCTATCACCACATTTTTGGCAATTTTTGCTCCAGGATGAACGTATGCTAAAGGTTGATTCATATTATTTCGATTTTACAAGTTGAGCCATGAGTTCAGCCTCACAGGCTAGTTTGTCATTTGCGTAAGCATAGCCTTGCATATGACAAATTCCACGTCTTATTGGAGTTATAAGTTCTAGTTTGAAAATAAGAGTATCTCCGGGAACTACTTGCTGCTTAAATTTTACTTTATCTATTTTAATGAAATAAGTCAAATAGTTTTCTGGATCCTCAACACTACTTAAAGCTAAGATCCCTCCTGTTTGAGCCATAGCTTCAATTTGAAGTACACCTGGCATAACGGGTTTTCCGGGGAAATGTCCTACAAAAAAAGGTTCATTCATAGTGACATTCTTAGTACCTATTACAGATTTGTCCGTCAATTCAAATATTTTGTCGACGAGTAAAAATGGTGATCTATGCGGGAGTCTTTTCATGATCTCCGTCACATCATAAAGCGGAGGCTTGTTAAGATCAAATTTGGGTACCTTATTTCTTTTTTCTGTTTTTATAATTTTCGCTAGTTTTTTAGCGAATTGTGTATTTATAGTATGACCAGGCTTGTTTGCAATCACCTTACCTCTAATGTGAGTTCCAACTAAGGCTAAGTCACCAATCACATCAAGTAACTTGTGTCTGGCAGCTTCATTTGGATAATGAAGTGTTAGATTGTCTAAAATACCGTTTGGTTTTACTGAAATCTCGTCTTTACCAAAAGCTTCTTTCAGTCTAACCATTGTATCTGGGGAAAGTTCTTTGTCTACATAGACAATTGCATTATTGAGATCTCCACCTTTTATCAGGCCATTAGCTAACATTGCTTCAAGCTCATGCAAAAAACTAAAGGTTCTTGAATCTGCGATTTCCTTTTTGAAATCGCTCATCTTATTCAAATATGCATTTTGTGTCCCCAAAACTTTTGTTCCAAAGTCAACCATTGTTGTGACTTGGTACTCATTTGCAGGCATTACAATAATTTCAGAACCCGATTCTTCATCTTTAAAAGAAATAACATCTTCGACGATAAATTCATCTCTAGGCGCATCTTGCTCTTCAATGCCTGCTTTTTCAAGTGCTTCTACAAAAAACTTAGAAGAGCCGTCCATGATAGGCGGTTCTGATGCATTGAGCTCCAAAAGAACATTATCTATTCCTAAACCAATGCAAGCTGCTAGAACATGCTCTGAGGTTTGAATGATCACTCCGTTCTTCTCTAGACTTGTCCCCCGATCTGTGTTAGTCACTAAACCAGCGTCTGCTGGAATAATGGGTTCTCCCTCAAGGTCAATCCTTTTGAAAGAAAATCCATGGTTTATAGGAGCTGGTTTGAAGGTAAGTGTTACGTTTTTACCAGTATGAAGTCCTACTCCGTGAAGAGAAACTTCGTTTTTTATGGTAGTTTGGTTATTGATTTTCATTCTTGGAAAGTTGTTTTTCAATAGTGTCTATGCGGTTGATAATTTTTGGGAAATTTCTAAAATGGACATAAGATTTATTAAAATCACTATAACCAAAAGCTGGAGAACCTTGTATAGCTTCGTCGTTTTTAATATTTCTTCCCACTCCCGTTTGAGCCTGAATTCTTACGCGATCTCCTATTTTGATATGTCCCGCAACACCAACTTGACCGCCAATTAGGCAATTTTTTCCGATTTTGGTAGATCCAGCAATCCCGGTTTGTGCGGCTATTGCTGTATGCTCTCCAATTTCAACATTATGAGCTATTTGGATTTGATTATCCAATTTCACTCCTCTCCTTATAATCGTTGAACCTAAAGTGGCTCTATCTATAGTTGTCGCTGCTCCAATATCTACGTGATCTTCAATAATTACATTCCCGATTTGTGGAATCTTTGAATACTCTCCGTTATCTGAAGGTGAAAATCCAAATCCATCTGCACCTATGATGACTCCACTGTGGAAAGTGCAATGACTGCCAATTTGTGTTTCAGAATATATCTTACTTCCTGCAAATATTGTAACATGATCTCCGATGGTTACATTGTCTCCAATATAAACATTAGGATAAATCTTTACTTTATCACCAATAACAACATTTTCTCCAATATAGGTAAATGCCCCAATGTAAGGTTCTTCTCCTAACTTGGCAGAATTTGAAATTGAACTTGGAGTTTCAATTCCTTTTTTATCTAATTTAATCTGATTATAAACCTCTAATAATTTTGAAAAGGCTTCGTAAGAGTCCTCAACCTTTATGAGTGTTGTTGAAATTGGTTGATTCTTTTCAAAAGTTTTGTTGACTATACAAATACTCGCTTCAGTTTCGTAGATGTATGACGTATATTTTGGGTTGGATAAAAAAGTTAATGACCCCTCTTTACCTTCCTCTATTTTGGAAAGTTTATTGACTTCAGCATCGGGGTTTCCCTCGATTGTTCCGTCTAATATATCTGCTATTTGTTGAGCTGTAAATTTCATTGTGGCAAAAATAGAAAAAAACGGTTAATTATTGGATTTTGGATGACATATGTAGTATTTCACAACAGCTTTCGATAAGGCTTTCAGGTTTAATTGATCTGAAGCTGAAGATACATCCTTGATTTTACCATTTTTATACCAGATATTAATATGTTCTTTATCAGGTTGGTAAGCAAGGTTTGATGTTGATCCTTCAAAGACAAAAAACTCTGCATCGGACTCTGAAATATTAAAATGTTTACTTGCTTTTTTTAAATATTCTTCAAGTTTTTGAGGGTCTACAGGTTCATTTTTTAATTTAACTTTAAGTAAATCGCGATTCAAAATCATTTGACTCAACTTACTTAAAACAAAATCATCATGATATTGCCAAACTTTAACGGCTGAAATTATATCATAATCATCTAGTTTCGAAAATAACTCAAGAGTTGAATTATCAAAATTTTCAGAATCAATTTTATTCCTCAAAAAAAAGTTAAGAGTTGAGTTATCGATTTTTTCCTGTGTGGTTTCAAAAACAAATTTTGCTCTGCGTAATAATCTTATTAATATTTGTTCGGCACAGAGACTAGTTTTATGCAAATAAACCTGCCAATACATAAGTCGTCTGGCAACTAAAAATTTCTCAATTGAATAAATTCCCTTTTCTTCAACCACAAGCTCATCATCAACCACATTCAACATATTGATTAGACGCTCGCTATTAATATTACCTTCTGCAACACCTGTGTAAAAGCTATCTCTTTTTAAATAATCCAAACGATCGATATCTAGCTGACTCGAAATGAGCTGGCAGAGAAATTTCTTATGATGATTTCCTCTAAAAATGTCAATTGCTAAAGTTAGTTGACCATCAAATTCAGAATTGAGTTTATTCATGAACTCAAGTGAAAGGTATTCATGTGAAATATCACTTACAATAGAATGTTCTAGTGCGTGGGAAAATGGACCATGACCTATATCGTGAAGTAAAATAGCTATTTGCACCGCCTCTTCTTCCTCTTCTGAAATTTCAACACCCTTAGACTTTAAGATGTCGATTGACTTTTTCATGAGATGAAGGCACCCGAGAGCATGGTGAAACCTGGTATGATTTGCTCCAGGATATACTAAATGTGAAAGCCCCATCTGAGTGATACGTCTTAATCTTTGAAAATATGGGTGTTCAATAAGATCAAAAATTAAAGCACTTGGAATGGTAATAAATCCATAAATGGGATCGTTTATTATTTTAAGTTTGTTCCTTTGGTTCAATTCAAAATTTTTAAAAAACAAATATACAGCTATATATGTCAAAGATAAAAGTACTCTGGGTGGATGATGAAATTGATTTACTGAAGCCACATATATTGTTTTTGGAGAAAAAATCATACGAGGTCAAGACTTGTCAAAGCGGGTCTGAAGCGATTGACGAAGTTGCCAAAACGAGATTTGATATTGTTTTTCTTGATGAAAATATGCCTGGACTTTCCGGGCTTGAAACTTTGAATGAACTTAAAGGCATCAGAAGTGACTTACCCGTTATTATGATTACCAAAAGTGAAGAGGAGTATATTATGGAAGAAGCTATTGGATCAAAAATAGCAGACTACCTTATTAAACCTGTCAACCCAAATCAAATCCTCCTTAGCTTAAAGAAGAATCTAGATCACTCCAGATTGATTTCAGAAAAAACAACTCTAAATTATCAGCAAGAATTTAGAAAAATTTCTATGGAATTGACCAATGTTAATTCATACCAGGAATGGATTGATTTATATCTAAAACTGATTTATTGGGAATTGGAACTTGAAACTGTTGAAGACAGTGGCATGTTTGAAATTCTTGAATCTCAAAAAAATGAGGCCAATATTGAATTCTGCAAGTTCATAGAACAAAATTATCCCACTTGGTTCGAAAAAAATGCTGATGCTCCCACTCTATCGCACACGCTTTTCAAATCTAAAATACTACCAGAATTATCTAAAGATCAACCAACACTCCTTGTTGTTGTAGATAATTTAAGGTATGATCAATGGAAGTCATTTGAATCCACAATTGCCAATCACTACAAAAAAAGCAAGGAGGAACCTTACTTCAGTATCTTACCAACCGCTACACAATATGCTAGAAATGCTCTATTTTCTGGACTTACCCCATCTGATATGGAAAAAATCTATCCAGAATATTGGTTAAATGATACCGAGGAAGGTGGAAAAAATCAATTTGAAAAAGAATTTCTTGAAGCTCAGCTTGATAGACTTGGAAAGGATTATAAAACCCAGTACCACAAAATCACAAACGTGGCTAAAGGTAAAAAGTTAGCTGAAAATTTTAGAAGTCAAAAAGACAATGATTTAACTGTTTTGGTTTACAACTTTGTAGATATGTTATCACATTCCAAAACAGAATTGGAGGTCATCAAAGAACTCGCATCCAATGATAAATCCTACCGATCTTTGACTCAAAGCTGGTTTAAAAATTCGCCTTTGCTTGATATTATTCAGCAAGCGCAAAATTTAGGTTTTAAATTAATAATGACTACAGACCACGGAACAATAAATGTAAAACATCCCTCAAAAGTAATAGGTGATAAAAACACGAGTTTAAATCTAAGGTACAAAACAGGTAAAAGCCTAACTTATAATGAAAAGGATGTTGTCGTTGCAAAAGATCCTAAAAAAATACATCTCCCTAGTATCAATATGTCGAGTTCATTTATTTTTGCTAAAGAAAATTATTTTTTAGCTTATCCTAATAACTACAATTATTACGTGAATTATTATAAAAACTCGTACCAGCACGGAGGAATATCTCTTGAAGAGATGATAATCCCATTTGTAGTCATGGAGCCAAAATAAAGACATGAATTTTAGTTATAAAATCGAAGATCTTAATAGAGTTGCAACTCAAATCTTAAAAGAAGCCAATTCAAAATACATCTTATTTTCTGGTGAAATGGGCACGGGAAAGACAACACTTATTAAGGAGCTCGTAAAGCTACTTGGGAGCGAAAATAAAGTATCCAGTCCTACATTTTCTCTAGTAAATGAATATGAAGGTGAAAACGATGACATCTATCATTTCGATTTCTATAGAATTGATGATGAAATCGAAGCTTATGATATGGGGTTTGAAGATTACTTGGATGATCAGCATTATGTTTTTATAGAATGGCCGGAAAAAATACCAAACCTTTGGCCGGAACACTATACTCACATTCAATTGGAATTAAACGAAGATAACTCTCGTTCATTGAGCCTTAATGAGTTTTAAATAATTTAGAAGACTTTCCGGTATTTTTTAATTATTTTCGCTTAACTAAATATTTCAATGAATCCACACTCTTCAAAATCACCTTTTTCTACTTCAGAATTACTTCCTCAAGAGGAAATGCTTGAAATACAACATTCCAAAGGTCAGTTGTTTATTGGTTTACCAAAGGAAACTTCTTATCAAGAAAAAAGAGTTTGCCTTACTCCAGATGCTGTAAATGCACTAACTCAAAATGGGCATAGAGTTTTGATAGAAAGCGAGGCAGGACTGCAAGCCAATTTTAGTGATAAAGATTATAGTGAAGCTGGTGGTGAAGTAACTAAAGACACCAATAAAGTTTTTGCCTGCCCAATTATTCTTAAGGTTGCCCCACCTTCAAAAGAGGAGTTACAGCTGATTAAGCCTAAGGCTATTTTAATTTCAGCACTTCAGCTTAAAACCAGAAACAAAGCTTATTTTGAAACTCTAGCTCAAAAAAGGATTACAGCCTTAGCTTTTGAATTTATTAAAGATCAATTTGGAGGTTATCCTGCTGTAAGAGCATTGAGTGAGATTGCTGGCACTTCTTCTATTTTAATAGCTTCAGAACTTTTATCAAACATGTCTGGAGGAAATGGACTTATGTTTGGTAACATAAGCGGTGTTCCTCCAATTGAGGTTGTTGTTTTGGGAGCTGGAACAGTAGGTGAATTTGCAACAAGAAGTGCATTAGGATTGGGTGCGGGAGTAAAAGTTTTCGATAGCTCACTTACAAAATTACGTTGTTTACAAAGCAATCTTGGCCGACCTATATTCACATCTACTTTACAGCCCAAAATTCTTTTGAAAGCTTTGAAAAGAGCCGATGTCGTTATCGGTGCCGTAAGAGGAACCAATAGAGCTCCAATCATCGTTACTGATGAAATGGTCAAAAGAATGAAAAAAGGTGCTGTAATTATTGATGTGAGCATCGATATGGGTGGTTGCATCGAGTCTTCTATAATGACGACACATGATAGGCCAACTTTCCAAAAGCACGATGTAATACATTATTGCGTGCCAAATATTCCTTCAAGGTATTCTAGAACAGCATCTCTATCAATAAGTAATATTTTTACCCCATATCTACTTCAAATTGGTGAAGAAGGTGGTCTCGAGCCAGCTTTAAGAATTGATTCAGGACTTAGAAATGGTCTCTACTTTTATCATGGGATTTTGACAAGTAAATCTGTTGCAGATTGGTTTGATCTTAACCACAGAGATCCCAATTTACTTATATTTTAAAAAAATTACATGAAATTTATTCATAGACTAGGTTATTACTTATCTGGATTTGTTGTAGGAATTATAATGCTCATGTTTTTCCTGGGTGGAAAGAAAACATCTTGTGATTGGGGACTAGATGCAAGAGTTTTAAAAAATATGAGAAACAAAGAACGAATAGTTGAAGCAGACGCTTTAAAGTTTTTTCAAGAAAATAGAATCGATACGGCAACTATCTCTTATTTATTAAAATCTGGTGATGTCAACTTTAAAGAAAGTAACATTGACGCAAAGCCATGTAAAATTTATCAGGTTGAAGGTGTTGTAAATAATCAGGAACTTGGGTTTATTTTTGAAAATTGCGATTCTACAGCTGTCCTAAAAAGAGTGTTTAATTTAAAATGATTTTATTTTTTAATGTAAACTTTTATTTTATGTTTGTTAGTATCTAAACCAATATAGAATGAAACGCATCATAATCGATTACAAAAAGCTTACGCCCGAAATACTCTCTCTTCTGGTACAAAAATATCCAGATGGATACGATGACAGAGATGTAGTTGTTTTTAAAAATGCTAAAAATGAAACCATTGAGGCCGTGGAGGTCAAAACTGATGATACAATTTACTTGGTGAAGATTAGCACAAGGCTTGAAGATACGATGACAAAGTTTGATGTTGAAGATTACGAAGAAGATGAAATGGAGATGAATTATGTCGATTTACCCCAAAAAGAGGAAGATGAGGAAGAAGATGATTAAGTAGTTATTTATCAACATATTATACGTTAAAAGCCAGATAAATCTGGCTTTTTTGTTTTCAAAACATTAAGAAATTATTTCACTGCTTTAAAGTAATTCATATATTGATGATTCTTAAACAGACATATGAAAAAGATTTTACTCCTTTTATCGATTGTTTTATTGAGCTGTCAATCCGAGACGAAAGTTAAAGAAGACGAAAACGCAGAAAAATTTTCTAGAGATTTAGAAGCTATTAAAGAAAGCGGAACACTCAAAGCTCTCACCATTTATTCTGGTACCACTTATTTCCTATATAAAGGTCGTCCAATGGGTTTTGAGTATGAACTTTTAGAGCGATTGGCAAATGACTTGGATGTTGAGCTAGAAATGGTTGTCGCCAAAGATGAAAATGATCTCGTCGACTTATTACAAAATGGAGAAGGTGATCTTTTGGCTTACGGTTACACAATAACTGAGTCTAGAAAAAAGCAAATAAATTTCACTACACCACTTTACCTCTCTCATCAAGTACTGGTTCAAAAAAAACCAGAAAATTGGAGACGTATGAAGCTACATGAAATTAAAAATTATCTAGTCACCAATCCAGTTGAACTTATTGGGGACACAATATCTGTAAAACGAAATTCATCATACGCATCACGGGTTAAAAATCTATCCAACGAGCTGGGTGGGAATATTTTTATTGATACCCTTAAAGGAACTTTATCTACAGATAAAATTATTAAAAAAGTAGCTGAAGGTGATATTAAATATACAATTGCAGATGAAAATATAGCTTTCATTAATTCTTCTTATTATCCCATTTTAGACATAAGTACATCACTTAGTTTATCACAACGCATCGGATGGGCAGTACGAAAAAGAGATACGACATTACTTTCAACTGTGAATCAATGGTTGGAAAATGCTAAAAAAAAAACTGACTACCATGTTATCTATAATAAATACTTCAAAAATAAGAGACTCTATAAAAAGAGAGTGGTTAGTAATTTTTATAGTCTAAATGAAAATAAAATTAGTCCCTATGACGACATTATAAAAGAAAACGCAAATCTCATAAATTGGGATTGGAGACTTCTTGCTTCTGTTGCTTATCAAGAATCTCAATTTAAACCAGACAGGGACTCCTGGGCTGGTGCAAGTGGTTTGATGCAAATTATGCCAGCAACAGCAAGAGAACTTGGGGTCACAGATCCATATAATCCTAAACAAAGCCTCAAAGCTGGTTCTAAATATCTTGATCAGATGCTCGGTAGTCATGAAAATGTCACCGACAGTATACAACGTATAAAATTTGCCCTAGGTTCTTATAACTGTGGATTATATCACGTTAAAGACGCTCAAAAGTTAGCTAAAAAACAAGGTTTGGATCCTTTAATTTGGGACAATAACGTTGAATTAGCATTATTAGATTTAAGCTTTCCAGAACATTACAACAAAGACTTCATCAAATATGGTTACGTAAGAGGTGAAGAACCTTTCAATTATGTGAAAGAAATATTCAAAAGGTATGAACACTATAAAAAGTTCATAGACAACTAGTTAGACAATTGTTGCTTCAAAATTACCTTTAGTTTACTTTTTATATCTTCAGATGCGTCCGTAAGCATTTGTTCATTAGTAGGATATTCAACGGGGCCTCTTCTTATTAGATAAGCTTCATCATTATTTAAAATTCTTGAATCTCCATCGAAATTTGCAAATCGGTTTTCAAATACGAAAACACTTTCCAATGGATAAGTGTTAATTTTCTGATCTTGTAAAAGATCAAAATAATTCACATTGGCAACTACTTTAACTTCCTTGGATTGGAGGGTTTCAAATAAAGTACCGTTAGCGATAACTGTAACATCTTCTTTAATTTTATTACCTCTGTCGTCTATAATATAATTTCCATTTCTATCTTTTTTATACCTCCATCCATCAACTATTTCTCGTTCTAAAGGAATCTGTCTTTCAATTAGACGTTCAGGAGAAAATTGAATGGAAGTAAAATTGATTTCAATAGAGTAATCGTAAGAAACATCTTCTCTTTTATTCACATGGTATTCAGTCCAGAGATCATCAAGATCTAAAGTGCTAAAATTAAGAAGCCTATCCTCTACCTGAGCTGGAATAATTTGCTGAGTATCATTATAAAGTGAAACTAATATGAAATCAATGCCATTCAAGTAAGCTTCCCTTTTAAGTTGAGATACATTTTTGAAAGTTGGAGCTAGTTTTTCTAATTCAACAAAGCTGTTGTAGGCTAATCGGCTATCAATTTTATCCTCAGATCTTAAAAGATCATTGGCCTTAGTGTATAAATAATTGACATAATTTTTTTTACCGACAAGAATATTATCTGTGAAATCATAGAATTTAAAATCAATGTTTTCATCTCTTTCATTTTTTAAAGGCAAAAGAGGTTTAATTCTATTTTGAACATTTTGAAGGCTTACGTAAGCTGCATACACCGGTTTCGAATTATCTTTTAAGGTTTCTCTTTCAAGAAAATCAATTCGTTCCAGAGTAGACGATCTGTATTTTTCAAAAGATTGCTTGAGCAATAATGCATAAGCGGCACTTTTACCATTGTATTTGTTTTTTTGAAGTTTATCTACAGACCTATTTATAGCCTCGATGTAATTTCCAGAATTTAAGGCCTGCTGAGTTTTCTTGACTGAATTGCAAGAAATTAAAAGAGTAGCGCTAAAAAGAAGTATAAGTTTTTTCATTTTCAAAATTATATGATGCTACAAATGTAGATATTCTAAAATTGATAAATTTCTGAATTCATATGACTGAGAATCAAAATTGTATAAAGTTTTATTTAAATTAAGTCTAAATAAATTTGCAGTATCTAACATTGAATATTAATTTTGCGCGAAATTAAATTTTATACATAATTATTCTAAATAAAGAAACATGAATTTAAAGCAAGTTACTGCAAGTTTATTGTTTTTATCTGTGAGTTTATTGTCGGCTCAAGATCAAAAGAAAGAAAAAAATGATTCAATCCAAGACCTTAAAGAAGTAACTATAGTAGCAAACAAGTTATTGGGAAGTAAATTTGAGGCTAGAAATAGAACAGGATCTGCTTACTTTCTTTCAAAGCAAGAACTTCAGCAACAAAACTACTCCGATATTAATAGAGTATTAGGCCAAATTCCAGGAGTAAATATTTATGAAGAAGATGGATTTGGATTAAGACCGAACATAAGTTTAAGAGGTACTTCACCTGAACGTTCTTCAAAAATAAACATCATGGAAGACGGAATACTGATGGCTCCTGCTCCGTATAGTGCTTCTGCAGCTTATTATTTTCCAAATGTTAACCGCATGCAAGCAGTTGAAGTTCTTAAAGGAAGTAGCCAAGTACAATATGGACCAAACACAACTGGTGGTGCTATCAACTTTGTTTCTACTGAAATTCCAGACGACTTTAAGATCAACCTAAGATCGAGCTTTGGTAGTTTCAATACATTGAATTCTTATGCTAATGTTGGGGATTCGTTCAAAAACTTCGGCTATATGGTTGAGTATAACAGAAGACAATCTGAAGGATTCAAAAATTTGGACAATGGCGGAGATACGGGATTTGATATGAATGATGTGGTTGCAAAGTTTAGAATAAACACCGATGCTGACGCCAAAGTTTATCAATCTTTAGATTTTAAATTTCAATACTCAGATGAACAATCAGATGAGACTTATCTAGGTCTTACTGATGAGGATTTCAACAGGACACCATTTCGAAGATATGCTGGATCTCAAGAGGATTTGATGGATACAGAGCATACTCAGTTCATGTTGACACACACTGCAAAATTCAACGATTATTTCAGAATTACGACAACAGCTTACAGAAATGATTTTAAAAGAAATTGGTATAAATTGAATGACGTATCAGCAGCTGGTCAATCTAGTAGCATAGCTAATTTACTTGATAACCCAGGAGAATTTCCTTTTCTTTTCGGAATCGTAAATGGATCACAAGATTTTGCCGGTTGTTCTGCCTTAAATCTTAAAAATAACAATAGAGAATATTATTCTCAAGGTATCCAAACTAAGGCAGATTATCACTTTCTAACTGGCGATGTCTACCATGACATAGAAGTTGGTTTGAGATATCATCAGGATGAGGAGGATCGTTTCCAATGGGTAGATGGTTACAACATGATCAATGGAAATATGAATTTGATAGATGCTGGAGTTCCAGGAACAGATTCTAATAGAGTGACAGACGCAAAAGCGCTTGCAGCACATATTTTATACAAATTGAAATACGGTAAATTAACTTTGATCCCAGGATTTAGATATGAAAACATCAAACTAGAACGAAATGACTACGGCAGTAATGACGTTAATAGAACTGGGGTTGATTTATCTTCAAGATCTAATGAAATCAATGAATTCATTCCTGGAGTAGGTGCAAATTATAAGTTGAATCGAGAACTTTCGTTCTTTGGCGGTATACACAAAGGATTTTCTCCAGGTGGGGCAAGACCTGAAGAAAGCTCTGAGCAGAGTGTAAATTATGAGTTAGGTACACGCTTCAATCACAATGGACTTTCTGGTGAGGTTGTAGGTTTTTACAACGATTATAGTAATTTGTTAGGAAGTGATTTTGCAGCAACAGGCGGTGTAGGTACTTTAGATCAATTTAACGCAGGAGAAGTAGATGTGAAAGGTATTGAAGCTCAAGCTGCTTTTGATTTTCTAAAAAGCAATTCTAACTTTAGTCTGCCACTAACTCTTTCTTATACCTTTACGGATGCTACTTTTCAAAATAATTTTGATAGTAACGTTGGTATTTGGGGAGAAGTATCTGATGGTGATGAAGTTCCTTACATTTCTAGACATCAATTCAATGTGGGTTTAAGCTTTATAGCCAATAAATTTGAAGCCCATGCTAACGCTAGATATAGAGGAGAATTTAGAACTCAAGCAGGTTCTGGAAGTATTCCAGCCAACGAAAAAGTTGGAAATAATTTTATAGTGGATATTTCTGCTAAATATCGCTTAACACAAAACTTTAGTTTGACTTCAAACATTATTAATTTGCTTGATACAGAATATGAAGTAGCAAGAGTTCCAGCTGGATTGAGACCAGGTCATCCTTTTGGAATATACGGTGGTTTTGAATTTAGATTTTAACTTAGTTAAGTTATAAATTACAATTTAAAAAAGAGCCTGAATCCTGATGATTCAAGCTCTTTTTTTTAGAAACAAAAGCTTTATAATTTAATGAATTTCTTGGTTAATGTCTTATTCTCATTATCGATTTGGAGGAAATATACACCAATTGGGAATGAATTTATATCTATTTCTAAATTTTCAGTATTATTATTTTGGTATATAAGCTTACCGGATAAGTCAAAGATTGAAACCATTGCATCGTCTCCAAAATTACCTTCTATTCTTATCATCGATTCAGATGGATTTGGAAAAACTGAAAACTCAAAGTCTTCTGCTGAAAGTACTTCATTGATTCTGAATTTTATAACTTCCCGTACACCAAACTCACCTCCTTTCGCTATCACTTGAGAAGAATTTGTTTGAAGTGAATAAGATCCTTCGCCATATAAACAACAAATCCCATCGCCTTCTGTGTCAAAAATTACCAATTCATAGCATTTTCCGGGCTCCACTTCAAATTGTTCAACATAGGTTGTATTATTTGTTAAATTACCTTGACTTTCTTCAATCACAATTCCAGACTCATTCAACAAACTCCAGGATGTTTCAGAAGCATAATCATCTGTTAATAAAGTAAATACTACTGAATCTGTTGTGAATCGAAAGTTTTCATAATTATCTATGCTTCGGTTGATAGAATTATTGTTAATGAATTCATCTTCCTGTCCATTAATTACTAGTTCAGCTTGAAGTTGATTGCTAAGATTAAGGTCCAGCGTTGTAGATGTTATGATATCTGTTTCTCCTGAGGACAGATTACCAGACCAGCTTATATTTTGCTCTGGTTCAGATCCAACCCTGTATGTTAATGTTGCTCTAGTTATGTTTTCAATTCCATTATTGAGTATTCTAAAAACAGGAAAGGCTTCATCTCCACAAATTGGTTCATCTAGATCATCTAGTAACAATGCTGCGTCATATGCAAAGGTTTCAGTTGGAGGATATTGACCTAAAACTTGAACTCCTCTATTGTTAGGATCGAGCCATTCCTTGAGCCTAGAATCTATGCTATTACCATAATCCCAGGACACATCAAATCTACCATAAAAATCAAAAGCACCGTTGTTTACAGTTCCATTACACGCTGCAGCTCCACCTGCAAGTTGACCAATAATTCTACCATTTGGATCGAAAAGCGCAGAACCCGACGAACCTGGTTCTGTAACACCCAACTCCCACTCATCAAGGAACCAATTATCCATATCGTCTATATTATTAAAAGGTCTTGAATTTTTAGAGGGACCGTCATTGTCTCTGGATACTTTCATAATATCACCTCTAGGATGGTGAATTCCAACAGTAAAATCTGGTATATCTCCAGATCGATCCCATCCTGCCCATACTAAGTCCCAGTCTCCAGGAAATGTTGCATTAATCTCTAAAAGTAGAAAGTCTGATTTCGCATTATTTGCCAGTAAAGTGGCACCACTCGCAGTTTGATTGAAACTGCTATTCGACGAGTTTACAGTTGTTGAACATGAAGGGTTTGGACTTATCCAATCGAATCTGAAGGCCCAACTACCTACAGAGCCTTCTAAACAATGGTTGGCAGTTAAAAAATACTGCTGACCATCGTTTTCTGTATTATTGATAAGGGTTCCAGAACAAACGGTACTGCCTGTTAAAACCAATGCGACAGACTTTTTTAGTTCACCCTTAATATCATCAAAATCACTACCAATAGGACAATCGACATCTAAATTACAATCTGCTGAGTCGTTTAAATCTTTTTGTAATGCTGAAACTTCATTAACGCTTCTATAACCGTGAACTACTTTCGATATATGTAATTGACCATTAAAGTCTACATTTTTAGGTTCATAATATTCAACCCAAATGTTATCTCCATCAATCAACCAAGAACCAAATTGCATATCTGCTCTATTCTGAGAAGAAGTGTATGCACCCAAAAGATCAGTTTTTTTATCGTTATAGAAATATAATTTGGCACCCTCTGGCAATAAAAACTCATCAAACATAAAATTGAGAGTTTTTGCTCCCTTAGATTTTACATTTAGAAGCCAAACTTTTGACCCGTCCTTTAAAATATTCCAAGTTCCATCTTTTAAATCTAAACTAACTTGATGTTCATACCCAAAGCGAAAGGGCTTTTCTTGAAGTTGATCATTTATTTTATCCTGCTCTTGGAGTGTTTTTAAATCGAAGCTGGGAAGAGAAATTGATTTTTTTGAGACCAAATCCAGCTTCCAACTTTTAGGTTGTCCTGTATTAGTTACCTGAGCTTGAACAGAAAAGGATATAAAAACAGCAATAATTAGGTTAAAATATAAAGTTTTCATGTCCGTTGTTTCTTCAAATATATCATATTTAAAATATCAATTTAAAAATATTGATAAATAATAATCTTTCCTCTGAAAATGAAAATTAAGTAGTTTTTCTTTTATTAAACTATTTAGATAATTTTAATTTACTTATAATCTTAAGTTTTTATTGATTTTTTTTTAAAAGACTTGAAAGTTTAAAACAGTTTAGAATATCCTAATATTCGAGCCGAAGCATTAGTTGTATTTTTTAAATGTGTTATTTTATCTTAAAGCTAAATCAAAATTTTAAGCTTGATAACAGTTGATGTATAGATGCTAAATACTTGATTCTCTTGATCTCAGTGTGCCGTTTTGTCTTGTATTTTTCACTTTATGTTGTCATTTTGTCGTGTTAGTGTTTCGGTATATGTTTTGAAACATCTTTGTAAAAACAACACTATGGATTTTAAAAACTTTACCATAAAAGCCCAAGAAGCAGTCCAAAAGGCACAACTTCTTGCACAGGAATACGGACATCAGCAGATTGAAAATGAGCATATTTTCAAAGCTATTTCTGAAGTTGATGAGAATGTCACGCCTTTTATTTTGAAAAAACTAAACGTCAACACTCAACTATTTCAACAAATCTTAGAAAAAAACTTAGAGAGTTTCCCGAAAGTTTCTGGTGGCGATATTGTGTTATCCAGAGAAGCCTATAAGACTGTAAATGAGGCTAGCATTGTGGCTAAGAAAATGAAAGACGATTACGTTTCCATAGAGCATCTCATCTTAGCCATTTTTAAAAGTAAAAGCAAAGCAGCTCAAGTTTTAAAAGATCAGGGAGTAACAGAAAAAGCCCTAGAAGCTGCAATCCAGGAATTAAGAAAAGGAGACCGAGTCACTTCTCAAAGTGCAGAAGACAATTACAACTCCCTGGATAAGTACGCCAAAAATTTAAATAAAATGGCTGAGGAAGGGAAATTGGACCCTGTTATTGGTCGTGATGAAGAAATAAGAAGAATACTACAAATTTTATCCAGAAGAACCAAAAACAATCCAATGTTAGTTGGTGAACCTGGGACAGGTAAAACAGCCATTGCTGAAGGCTTAGCTCATAGAATAATAGCGGGAGATGTTCCCGAAAACCTAAAATCTAAGAAAATCTATAGCCTGGACATGGGCGCCTTAATTGCTGGAGCTAAGTATAAAGGTGAATTTGAGGAGCGACTCAAGTCTGTTATTAAGGAAGTAACTTCAAGCGATGGAGATATTGTTTTATTTATAGATGAAATTCATACCCTTGTGGGTGCAGGTGGTGGTCAAGGTGCCATGGATGCCGCTAATATCTTAAAACCAGCTTTAGCCAGAGGAGAACTGAGAGCAATAGGAGCTACAACTTTAGATGAATATCAAAAATATTTCGAAAAAGATAAAGCTTTAGAAAGACGTTTTCAAAAAGTTATTGTTAACGAGCCAGATACGGAAAGTGCCATCTCAATCCTTCGAGGTATTAAGGAAAAATATGAAACTCATCATAAAGTTAGAATCAAAGATGAGGCGATAATTGGTGCTGTAGAACTATCTCAGCGTTATATTACCAACAGGTTTTTACCGGACAAAGCCATTGACCTAATGGATGAAGCCGCATCCAAGTTGAGAATGGAAATCAATTCCAAACCGGAGGAATTGGATGTTCTAGACAGAAAAGTGATGCAGCTGGAAATCGAAATTGAAGCGATAAAACGTGAAAATGATGATACAAAATTAAAATCTTTAAGGGCAGATTTAGCAGATTTGAAAGAAGAACGCAATACACTACATGCGCGTTGGAAGAATGAAAAAGATATTGTAGATCATATTCAGAAAGTTAAAACTGATATTGAAAATTTTAAACTCGAAGCTGAGCGAGCAGAACGTGATGGCGATTATGGTAAAGTGGCTGAAATCCGCTATGGAAAGATAAAAGAAGCTCAGGAAAAACTAGAGGAACTTCAGAATGAAGTTGAAAACCAGAAATCTGAGAATACGCTAATCAAAGAAGAAGTAGATTATGAAGATATCGCAGAGGTAGTCGCCAAATGGACTGGAATTCCTGTTACTAAAATGCTACAGTCAGATCGCGAAAAGCTTCTTAAACTAGAAGATGAACTTCACAACAGAGTTGTAGGTCAAGACGAAGCGATACAAGCTGTTTCCGACGCTGTAAGAAGAAGCAGAGCAGGATTGCAAGATCAAAACAGACCAATAGGTTCTTTTCTATTTTTAGGTACTACGGGGGTAGGTAAAACAGAATTAGCCAAAGCGCTAGCAGAATATATGTTTGATGATGAAAGCTCAATGACAAGAATTGATATGAGTGAATATCAAGAAAGACATTCGGTAAGTCGCCTGGTGGGTGCACCTCCGGGATATGTCGGATATGAAGAAGGTGGACAATTAACAGAAGCTGTAAGAAGAAAACCTTACTCAGTTATTCTGCTGGATGAAATTGAGAAAGCACATCCGGATACTTTTAATATTTTACTTCAGGTACTTGATGAAGGGCGATTAACAGATAACAAGGGACGATTAGCTGATTTTAAAAATTCAATCATAGTAATGACATCAAATATTGGTAGTCATATTATTCAGGAAAAATATGATGCAACAGAAGACGTAGATTCAGCTATGGAAAGCGCCAAAGTTGAAGTTCTTGGCCTATTAAAACAAAGTGTGAGACCAGAATTTCTTAATAGGATTGATGATGTGGTCATGTTTGCACCACTTTCAAAAGACGATATTAAAGAAATCGTTCAACTGCAAATCAATAATTTGAAAAAAATGCTGATGAAACAGGGAATCACAGTAGACGCTACAGAACAGGCTATTGAATACTTGGCTAAAGTTGGTTTTGATCCACAATATGGTGCAAGACCAGTGAAGAGAACCATACAAAAAGAAGTGTTGAATATGCTTTCAAAAGAAATTCTGGCCGAAAAAATAAAAACAGATAGCATTATCCTGCTGGATCAATTTGATGGAAAACTTATTTTCAGAAATCAATAATACTTCAATTCATTATTTCTAAAATTAGAAAGCCCGTTTCAGAATCATGAAACGGGCTTTTTTAATTAAATTATATCGATAAGCTAATCAATCCAAGTCTTATAGATAGTATAGTTTTTAGCCGTGCGTTTTATCATTTCTAAATTTTCTTTAGAAGTGGTTTTTAACTTTTTGGCAGGGATACCTGCGTAAATTGAATTGGCTTCTACCCTTTTGCCAGCGGTTACGATAGCTCCGGCTGCAATGATACTTCCACTTTCGATCACTGCGTGATCCATCACAATCGCCCCCATTCCTATGAGAACATCATCATGAATAGTACAGCCATGAACTATAGCTTTATGACCAATGGATACTCTATTACCAATTTTAGTGGATGCTTTTTGATAAGTGCAGTGAACTATTGCCCCATCTTGAATATTCGTATCATGACCAATATCAATCCTATTCACATCCCCTCGTATAACAGCATTATACCATACGCTGCAATTTTCACCCATATTAACTTCGCCTACAACTGTAGAGTTATCTGCCAAAAAACAGGATGCGTGGATTTGAGGAGATTTACCTTTTATAGATTGAATTAAGGCCATATTATTTACTTAAATACATTTTGCGTCTTCCATAAAGTTCGTAAAATGTATCATCTTTTAAACTATCGATGAATAAAATACTTTCTCCTGTACTTTTCATCTCTGGACCTAGTTGCTTATTGACATTATGGAATTTATCAAAAGAAAATACCGGTTGTTTTATGGCATATCCCTCCAACTGTGGATTAAAATTAAAATCACTTAATTTATTATGTCCCAGCATGATTTTGGTAGCATAATTTACATAAGGCTCCTTGTACGCTTTTGCAATGAAAGGAACTGTCCTTGAGGCTCTCGGATTTGCTTCAATGATATAGACATTATCATCTTTTATCGCAAACTGGACGTTTAATAATCCGACTGTATTTAATGCTAAGGCTATTTTTCTGGTATGATCCCTAATTTGCTCTAGAACTAAATCTCCAAGATTAAATGGTGGTAGAAGGGCATTGGAATCTCCAGAGTGTATACCGCAAGGTTCGATATGTTCCATGACTCCAACAATGTAAACATCTTCACCATCACAAATCGCATCGGCTTCGGCCTCAATCGCTCCATCGAGATAATGGTCAAGAAGGAGTTTGTTATTAGGTATTTTTCTCAGTAAATCAACGACATGAGTTTCAAGTTCCTTCTTGTTAATAACTATTTTCATTCCTTGACCACCAAGAACGTAGGAAGGTCTAACCAGAATTGGAAAGTCCAATTCTTCAGCGAGAGCTAAAGCTTCATCAGCAGTTTCTGCTACGCCAAATTCTGGGTAAGGAATATTATTCTCTTGTAATAATTTTGAAAAACTTCCTCGATCTTCAGCTAGATCAAGAGCTTCGTAACTAGTTCCAAGAATTTTGACACCATATCTATTTAATTTTTCAGCAAGTTTTAAGGCAGTTTGACCACCAAGTTGAACAATGACGCCTTCAGGCTTTTCATGCTTTATGATATCATAAATATGCTCCCAAAAAACAGGTTCAAAATAAAGCTTATCTGCAGTATCAAAATCAGTAGAAACAGTTTCAGGATTACAGTTGATCATTATAGTTTCATAACCACATTCTGCAGCTGCCATCACACCATGTACACAACAGTAATCGAACTCTATGCCCTGCCCTATTCTATTTGGCCCAGAACCAAGAACGATAACTTTCTTTTTGTCTGTCACTACACTTTCATTAGTGTTTACTTTATCGCCATCAGCATTGATAACGTCTGCTTCAAATGTGGAATAATAATAAGGGGTTTGTGCCTCAAATTCTGCAGCACAGGTATCTACAAGCTTATATATTCTATTGACGTTTAATTCTTCACGCTTACTGTAGACTTCGCTCTCTAGACATTTCAACATGTGAGCAATTTGTCTATCTGCAAAACCTTTCTGCTTTGCCTCAAGCATTAATTCTCTTGTAATAGTTTCAATTGTATAATTTGAAATTTCTACCTCAAGGCTATACAACTCTTCGTATTGTTTAAGAAACCACATGTCAATTTTTGTGATTTCATGAATTCTACTTAGTGGTATTCCTAATTGTATGGCATCATAAATTACAAAAACTCTATCCCAACTCGCATATTCGAGTTTGCTGAGGATTTGATTATAATCTGTATAGCTTTTTCCGTCAGCTCCCAGACCATTTCTTTTGATTTCAAGAGATTGGGTTGCTTTATGTAAAGCTTCTTGAAATGAACGACCTATTCCCATAACCTCACCAACAGACTTCATCTGCAAACCTAAAGTTCTATCAGAACCCTCAAATTTGTCGAAGTTCCATCTTGGTATTTTAACAATCACATAATCAAGCGTTGGTTCAAAAAATGCCGATGTCGTTTGTGTGATTTGGTTTTGAAGTTCATCTAGATGATATCCTATTGCTAATTTTGAAGCTACTTTAGCAATGGGATAACCTGTTGCTTTTGAAGCTAATGCTGAAGATCGTGAAACACGGGGGTTAATTTCAATAGCTATAATATCTTCTTTTTCGTCTGGGCTTACTGCAAATTGAACATTACATCCTCCTGCGAAATCACCGATGCTTCTCATCATCTTAATGGCCATGTCCCTCATTTTTTGATAAGTCTTATCACTCAAGGTCATGGCTGGGGCTACAGTTATAGAATCTCCGGTATGGATTCCCATAGGATCCATATTTTCAATACTACATATGATAGTTACATTATCATTTCGGTCTCTCAACAATTCCAGCTCAAACTCTTTCCACCCCAACAATGCTTTGTCGATAATTACTTCATGTATGGGGGAAGCTTCCAATCCTCTTGTTAAAAGCTCTTCGAACTGCTCTTCTCTATACACTATAGACGCTCCACTACCTCCAAGAGTAAAAGAAGCTCTAATCACTAGGGGATAGCCAAATTCCTGTGCCACTTCTTTACCCTGTAAAAAGGAAGTGACAGTCTTGGAAGGAGCAACACCTACTCCAATATCCTGCATTAGTTTTCTAAACTTTTCTCTATCTTCTGTAATGTTAATTGCATCAATATCTACACCTGTAATTTTAACACCAAAATCTTCCCAAATACCCTTGTCGTCTGCTTCGATGCAAAGATTTAGAGCTGTTTGACCTCCCATAGTCGGCAGAACAGCATCAATTTCTGGATGATTTTTTAGGATTTCAATAATCGATTTTGTTGTGAGCGGTTTCAAATAGACATGATCGGCCATAGTAGGATCTGTCATGATTGTTGCAGGGTTACTATTTATAAGGATTGTTTTAATCCCTTCTTCTCGAAGAGATCTCAATGACTGTGAACCTGCATAGTCAAACTCACAAGCTTGACCTATCACAATAGGGCCAGAACCTATTATGAGCATTGTTTTGATGTTGTTGTTTTTGGGCATATTAGAAGGCTTTAATAATGAAACTATTGGATATAAAAAAAGGCGTTGCGAAAAGCAACACCTTTATAATGTGAAATTAATCAATCATTTTATCTCTTTCTTAAACTCATTTCTGAAGAAACACTTAATTTCTTTCTTCCTTTAGCTCTTCTTCTCTTTAGAACTTTACGACCATTTACGGACGACATTCTCTCTCTAAAACCGTGCTTATTCTTTCTCTTTTTATTGGAAGGTTGAAAAGTTCTTTTCATTATTTTATGACTTTAAAAGTATTATTTATTTTTTAAAAACTGCGTGCAAATATACGATTCATTTTTAGTTTTACAAGACTTGAAGTAAAGTTTTTTTCATTTGTTTTTGCTAGATTTGCACCCAAATATAATAATATGTTTAACAAGAACTTCAAACTCATTATTGCGGTATTAATTATTGCTTTAGGTGTATACCAAATTGTAGAAAATAACATTGGAAATGGAATAGCTCTCATTCTACTATCTGGTATATTCATTTTCTTATACTTTAAAAACGAAATGATTTTATTAGCATTTTTAAGATTAAGGAAACAAGATTTTGAAGGTGCTCGTAAATGGTTGGATAAGATTAAAAATCCAGATACAGCATTAACACAAAAACAGCAGGGTTACTTTAATTATATACATGGTTTGTTGCTATCGCAAACCAATATGACTAAAGCTGAAAAATACTTCAAAAGAGCTATAAAACTTGGGTTGTCTATGAATCAGGATTTAGCAATGGCCAAATTAAATCTCGCAGGCATTGCAATGACCAAGCGGAGAAAGCGTGAGGCACAACTGCTTCTCAAAGAAGCGAAGTCCCTTGACAAACATGGAATGCTGAATGAGCAGATTCAAATGATGAAGAAGCAAATGAAACGCTTCTAATTTTTTTATTATCTACAGTATTTTTTTCTAAAATTGGATGGTGATAACCCAGAATGCTTTACAAACGCGTTTGTGAAACTTGAATTGGTTGTATAACCTAGGTCAAAAGCGATTTCCTTAACTGTTTGGTATGTGTTCTTCAGTTTTGATGAAGCCAATTTCATCTTTTCGTCAAAGATATATTGATAAGGAGTCATGCCTACTTCTTTAGCAAACTCTCTGATAAAATGAAATTTACTCCAACCAGAAACACGTATAAGTTCATCAGTTTTGATCTCTTGATTGATATTGGTATCAATATATTCTAAAGCGCGTTTTATAGGTTTTGAATACTTGCGTTCTTCCGGTTGTTCTTCTGATTTTTTATTATTGTCCAAACTCGCTTTTTTATTGTAAAGCGCAAGTTCTATGTTATTGATGATATCTATTTCCCTGAAGGGTTTAGATAAATAACCTACTGGTTTGGTCGTTTGTATTCGTTTTAAGGTCTCAACATCTGTATATCCAGTTATGTAAATAAAAGGAATATTAACTTTAGAATTCAAGTATGAACCTATTTGAATGCCCTCATATTTCTTATGAAGATCGATGTCTAAAAGGATGAGCTCTGGCTTAAATGTGTCGAGATTTTTTATGCAACAGGAATAACTGTCACATATATCAACATCAAATCCATTGTTGTCTAAAATGGATTTAATTTCATAAGAAACGAGCTTATCGTCATCTACTACTAGTACTTTTGTTTTCATAGGATTGGGAATGATAGTCTTACAAATTTCTTTTTATAATCAAATTTACCTTTCAGCTGCATAACCATAAGGTCGAATATCTTGTATTGATCTTCAAATAATTCGTGAAAATTCTCATGATTTTCTATACTTGAGAACGAGAATTTAAACAACACTTTATTGTCTTTACGTGAAATCTCAATAGTAAGAGTGTCATCAAGATTTTTTCTGAAGTCATTGATCTCAACAAGTATATAACTCAAAAGCAATAAATTGTCTACATCTACATTAACTTCTGCAATTTCAATTAAATCGAAATCAATTTTCGGAGTTGAAGTCTGGAGATATTGAAAGAATTGAAGCATAAAAGATTGAAGAGATACTGAAGAATCCTCAGAAAGAGATTCTCCTTTACTACTTCTATAATATAAATCATAAACATGTGTAAGGGCAAAAACTCGATCTACAATTACCTTTTTGTCATCAAAATAAGACCTATTAGTAGAGGTCTGTATATTCATTAAACTAAGTTGAGTTTGTAAATTGTTTTTGAATCTGTGAAGTGTTTTATCAAGGACTTCCCTTAGTTTTTCATGATCTTCTTTGATTTCATTGGTCATAAGACGATATTCTAGAATTGGTTATAACAAATATAATATTTTAAAAATAATAAGTTCATAATTATTGCTAAATAAGCTGGAAGATTGATTAAGTAAATGGTAATTAAATTACTTAAATTTAAAAATTAACAATAATTCATCTCATTTTGAAAAAAATTACGCTGATATTATTTTTTTCATTTTCGGTTTTCTCCCAAAATAATAAGGAAATCGACAGCATTCTTTTTTCTGAAATGTTAGCTATTCATCATGAGGAATTTCAAAGAAAGTCTTCTTTGGATTTTCACAGAGGCAATCATGAATCCTCTGAAGAATATTTCAATTCATTGGTAGACCTTAAATTGAAAGGAACTATTATGGACAATTTCAAAGTTTTAAGTGTAGACCAAAAGATTAATCATATTCACGACATAAAGAAACCTTTCTATTTGATGAGCTATGCCTCTTGGTGCGTTCCTAGCAATGGTGAATTAGAAGCTTTAAAATTATTGGTTGAAGAGCATTCTGACTGGTTAGACTTCGCTCTCATTATGTGGGATAAAAAAGAAGATGCAATCAAGTTTTCGAAGCAGTACCATCCTAAAATAAAGGTTTTATATGTTGATGAATTAAGTAATACAGAAACTAAAACAATTAAAACACTCAAACACAAACTTGGTCTTCCTATCTCATTAGCGGTATGCGGTGACAAAACAATATTAAATATTAGAAAGAATACTCAAATCCATCCCTCTGTTGACAAGGATATAGCCATAGAAAAATGTTATAAGGATATTTCTGAAGACATTGAGCTTTTACAAAAACATGAAAGTTTAAAACTATTTACTAAAAACCCATTTTAAAATCTAGTTTAACCGATAAAAGCTCAAAACAATTGGTCAAATAATAATATTTAAATGCGCACCAAACACTGGATTTAGCGTAATGATTTTTAAGGTCAAAGAAGATTTTACAAAGGCTAATTCCCTAGGAAGTTTTTCACTTAACGATTTTGGTGTTCGCGGTATTAAAAGTTAAGCTGTCAGTCTTGAATTTGTGATTTGCGCTTCAAAACAAGAGAATCCAAAACTTAGATAAAGACCGAAAATTGTAACTCCCAGATCTTGATAAAGTACACAAAATAAAGTCCATCAATTATGGAATATTCAAGTTAATGACTTCCTAAGCGTTTCTTATTTTAAAACTTTAATGTTGTACTCTTTTTTGGAATAATTATCTAAGTGCTTGTCTCGCAACCAAGGATTATGAACTTTTAGTGTTTTATAATTCATGTCAAATTTTTCTGCAAACTTTACAAAATCAGTGACAGCTGTATCTACGCTAACTTTTTTGATAGCTTCAATTTCATAAAGATCTTTTTCTTCAAAGTGAAACCCAAATTCTCTGGCGTTGGATAATATATGCTTTAAGGCAATAATTCTAAAAACATATCTAGAAGTTTCTGGATTGAGCAAAAGGTCATAATAATCTTCCACTTCCTGACGCTTCAATTCTCTTGAGATACCTCTATTGCCAGCGTTATATGAAGCTGCCGCTAGCGTCCAGGTTCCGAAACGTTCCTTGGAGTTTATGAGATACTGGCAAGCTACTCTGGTAGCTTTTTCAATGTGGTATCTTTCATCAACATTATTATTGACTTCGAGCCCATAGTCTGTAGCAGTCGATTTCATAATCTGCCAAAAGCCGGTGGCTCCAGCTGGAGAAACCACATGCTCTAAACCACTTTCTGCTACAGCTAAATATTTAAAATCATCAGGCACTCCGTACTCTTCAAGAATAGGTTCTATAATTGGAAAATATTTGTTCGATCTCTTAATAAGAAGCAAAGCGTTTGATTGCCAATACGTATTTACAAGTAACTCTTTATCCATACGTTCCCTTACATCTGGGATTTCCAAAGGAGTTCTTTCTCCGGCAAAATCAATTTGTTCGGGTAGATCGATTGCAAATACATTATAATCATTTTTGAACGTCTTATCAGGACTATCGTTCACCTCTTTTTCTTCTTCAGAAGTGATAAAACTTGTTATTGCAAAATAAGTCCCTAAAGTAAGTGAAATGACTCCTAATGTAAATATTGACTTTCTAAAAAAAGTATTTAGTTTCATTTTTGTATATTTTTTTCTGAATTTATTTTCCCTTTTATTATCAATTCTGGTAAATGATTATTAAACCATTTAAACTTCATAAGAATCATTATATGTGTTCCTTTTGGAATAACAATACAATTTTGAATATTTCTTATTGGAAACACCAAATCATCCTCTCCATGAATGTGAATCGTTCCATCTAATGGTTTCTCTTGATTCCAACATAGCATCTCCTTAATAGCCCAGTCCAAATAGTTTTTATCATTGACTGATAAATATTGTTGATAAAGTTTAAGTCTTTTCCTTACTAAATCTCCCAAAGGCAACTTTTCAATTTGAGTTATATAGTTGAGAAGGCTTGTTGGTAAAACTTTATAAAAACCTGTATCTCTTGCGAATTTCATTCGTTTAGGTAACTCATGCTTTGTTTTCACGCTTGAAATGATAATAAGTCTTTTAACTTTTATAAACTTACTCATTTCTTGCACCAAAACACCACCAAAAGATACACCAATCAATACAACAGGTTCATCCTTAACCACCTGCTCTACCATACGTTCAGCATAGTCTGACAATGATTCCTCATTTTCAGGAATTTTCCATGATAACCAAATGATTTTGAATTCATCGCACGGTAAAACAATCCTTTCAAATACCGATGGATTCGCCGCCATACCTGGCATCATGTAAACCTTAATCACCTCTTTTATAATTTAAAATAATCAATTGCAAAAATAGGGTTTAAATTTATTGTTTACCTTTGTATCTCAATAAATTAATTAACAATGCGACAAGCTTTGTGAGGTAATTTTTCAAAATTAAATTTTACAAATCTTTGAAATTATGAATAAAGACTTTGAAGTAACCAAAAATGAGTTTCAAAGACAGTATGAAACAAAAATCGATGGTGAACTTTTAGCTGTTGAATTTTCCGAACATGACCGTAAAATTTTTTTAACAAAACTTACAATTCCTGAACAATTTATAGATTCAGAAATTCAAAATATATTCTTTTCAAAAATCTTAGATAGCTTTATTGATACACGCATCAAGGTAATGCCTACATCGCCCGAAGTTGCAAAATTCTTTAGAAGAAACAGGCTCAAATACAAGGATTTATTGCCTGCAGGAATCACGATTTGAGTATTTCTAAAGAACCCAGTATATCCAATTAAATTGAGGCTTTCAACAATTGATAAGCAAATGGTATTATCCCTCCCAATATCATTTTGTTTACTTAAATTCGCGCGTTGAAATTGCTATGAAGAAAAAAGAAGAATTTATTGAAGTCCTTGGGGCTAGAGTCCATAATTTAAAAGACATTGACGTTAACATACCTAGAAATAAACTTGTGGTGATCACAGGCTTATCTGGTTCTGGAAAATCGTCTCTTGCGTTCGATACCATTTATGCTGAAGGTCAGCGTAGATATATAGAGACTTTTTCTGCTTATGCCAGACAGTTTTTAGGTGGACTGGAGCGTCCAGATGTCGATAAAATCGATGGTTTATCCCCTGTGATAGCCATTGAACAAAAAACTACCTCCAAAAGTCCCCGAAGTACAGTTGGAACAATCACTGAAATCTATGATTTCTTAAGACTTCTTTTCGCCAGAGTCGGAACTGCTTATAGTTACAAAACTGGTGAAAAAATGGTGAGCTTTACAGATGAACAAATCCAGAATAAAATTGTTGAAGACTTTGAGGGTAAACGAGTAAATATTTTAGCACCAATCATTCGCTCTAGGAAAGGACACTACAGAGAACTTTTTGAACAAGTTGCCAAACAAGGCTTTCTGAAGGTAAGAATTGATGGCGAAATAAAAGACATCGAGAAAGGAATGAAGGTAGATCGCTATAAGATCCACGACATTGAAGTGGTCGTCGATCGACTGAAAGTCGACGATGACACCAATACCAATAAACGATTAAGCGAAAGTATTGCAACAGCTATGAAGCAAGGCAATAATGTGATGATGATTTTGGAACATGGCAAAGAAGATCCAAAATTCTTCAGCCGTAACCTCATGTGTCCTACAACAGGTATCTCCTACCCTAACCCAGAACCAAATAATTTTTCCTTTAATTCCCCAAAGGGTGCTTGTCCAAACTGCAATGGACTAGGTGAAGTTTTTGAAATCAATTTAGATAGAATTATTCCCGACCCTTCTCTATCCATAAAAGCCGGAGGAATTGAACCACATGGAAAAGAGAAGAAAAACAATTGGGTATTCAAACAACTACGTTCTATTGCAGAACATTTCAACTTTGAATTAACAGATCCAATTCAGGATATCCCCAAAGAGGCTCTAGAAGTTATTCTTCACGGTGGTAAAGCCAGTTTTAAGAAATACAGCGAAACTTCAAAAGTGAGTAAAACATTTAGTTATAATTTTGAGGGCGTTGCAAAATTCATTGAGGATACATTTAATCAAAAGGAATCTTCAGCATCTCTTAAGCGCTGGGCAAAAAAATACATGGATAAAAAACCATGTGAAACTTGTGGAGGAAGCCGATTGAGGAAAGAATCGCTTTACTACAAGATCGACGGAAAAAACATGGCAGATATTGTCAATATGGATGTCGATGAACTGGTAGATTTTTTCAAAAATATCTTGGAAAGGTTTAGTGAAAGTGAACAGAAAATAGCTGAAGAGATCATTAAAGAAATTAAAACCAGGCTCTCATTTTTGGAAGACGTTGGACTGAATTATCTCAACTTAAATCGAGGATCTAAAACTTTATCTGGTGGAGAAGCTCAGCGAATCCGATTGGCAACGCAAATTGGTTCGCAATTGGTTGGAGTTTTATACATTCTTGATGAACCAAGTATTGGTCTACACCAACGCGACAATGAAAAACTTATTAATTCGCTTGTTTCCTTACGGGATTTAGGGAATTCTATAATTGTTGTAGAACACGATAAAGACATGATAGAAAGAGCAGACCACGTTATAGACATTGGTCCGCATGCTGGAAAAAATGGTGGAGAAATTATAAGTGAAGGTGACCCTAAAACCATCCTCACACATGATACACTTACTGCTGACTATCTTTCTGGAAAGAGAGAAATTGAAATCCCAGCCAAGAGAAGAAAGGGTAATGGAAAACATTTACACTTACTGAATGCAACAGGAAATAACCTAAAAGATGTATCCATTAAAATTCCTCTAGGTAAACTTATTGTTGTAACAGGAGTTTCAGGCAGCGGAAAATCAACACTTATCAATGATACGCTTTACCCTGTGTTGAATAATCATTTTTTCAACGGAAAAATGGAAGCACTTCCTCACAAAACAGTGAGAGGGCTCAAACATTTAGATAAAGTAATAGATATAAATCAATCACCAATAGGAAGAACACCGCGTTCCAATCCAGCCACATACACTGGAGTTTTTGGTGAAATACGGAGTTTGTTTGCAAAAACACCCGAAGCACTTATAAGAGGTTATAAGCCAGGAAGATTTAGTTTTAATGTTAAAGGCGGGCGCTGTGAAACTTGCGGTGGTGCGGGCGTAAAAGTCATCGAAATGAATTTTTTACCAGATGTTTACGTCGAATGTGAAACCTGCATGGGCAAGCGTTTTAATCGGGAGACTCTGGAAATTCGTTACAAAGGGAAGTCTATAAGCGATGTTCTACAAATGACTATTGATGAAGCGACACCTTTTTTTGAACCTATACCTAAAATCTACAGAAAATTAAAAACTATTAAAGATGTTGGTTTAGGTTATATAACTCTTGGTCAGCAAAGTACAACCTTATCTGGTGGTGAAGCACAGCGAATAAAACTTGCAACAGAGCTTTCAAAAATAAGTACCGGAAATACTTTTTATATTTTAGATGAACCTACAACCGGCCTTCATTTTGAAGATATACGAGTCCTTATGGAAGTCCTGCAGAAATTGGTGGATAAAGGAAATTCCGTATTAATCATTGAACATAATATGGATGTGATTAAACTTGCAGACTATATTTTTGACATTGGTTATGAAGGTGGAAAAAAAGGTGGAGAATTGGTGGCAAAAGGCACTCCAGAACAAATTGCTAAAAACAAAAAAAGCTACACCGCTCAATTTCTAATAAAAGAACTTAAATAAAATATTATGGTCGATAAACATCCTAAAAATTGGAATGAAATAAAAACAAATGATAGCTGGGCTTTATTCAAAATCATGAGTGAGTTCGTATATGGTTACGAACGCTTAAGTGAAATTGGACCTTGTGTTTCTGTTTTTGGATCTGCAAGAACCAAACCGGGAGAAAAGTACTACGAACTGGCTGTGAAAGTAGCCAATAAAATAGTGGATCAAGGTTATGGTATCATCACCGGAGGCGGTCCAGGAATTATGGAGGCTGGAAATAAAGGAGCTAATCTTGGTGGTGGAACCTCCGTTGGACTAAATATCGATTTACCCTTTGAGCAGCATGATAACCCTTATATTGATGCGAACAAAAACCTTGATTTTGATTACTTTTTCGTTAGAAAAGTGATGTTTGTAAAATACTCTCAAGGATTTGTGGTGATGCCAGGAGGCTTTGGAACTTTAGATGAACTTTTTGAAGCTATTACTCTTATTCAAACAAGAAAAATAGATAAGTTTCCTATCATTCTCGTTGGAACTGAATTCTGGAGTGGATTAATCGATTGGATAAAAACTACCCTGGCCGAAAAGCTTAGAACTGTAAGTATTGAAGATCTTGACCTCATAGAGCTTGTAGACACTGAAGATGAAGTTGTAGAAATTCTTGATAAATTTTACAACCAATATGATTTGAGTCCAAATTTTTAATTCATGAAAAAAATAGTGTATTTATTTTTTGCTTTTCTTTTCACCCAGTTGAGTTTTGGGCAAGCAGAAATAAAGGCTATGTTCTATAACTTATTAAATTTTTCAAGTGCTCCACCAACCAATAGATCAGAAATTCTGAACACGATATTGAGTACTTATCACCCCGATTTATTTATGGTTTGCGAGGTTGAATCGCAAAACGATGCACAAAAGATTTTAAATGAATCATTTCTTTATACTTCTGCGGAAATCGTTCAATCCCCTTTTCTATTTAACTCCTCTGGAGCTTCCTTAATTCATCAATTGGTTTATTTCAATTCTGAAAAGTTCACCTTGAAGTATACCGATCAAATAGAAACTAACGTTAGAAGTATAAATCACTATAGTTTTGAATTGAATACAAATTCTAAAATACAACTTGAGGTGTTTGTGGCTCATTTTAAGGCTTCTATAGATTCTGAAAATGAACGTCTTTTTGAGGTGCGGCAATTTATAAATTACATACAGAATTTTCCAGAAGAGGCAAACATTCTTCTAGCAGGTGATTTTAATATGTATTCATCTTCTGAACAAGGATATCAGGCTTTATTGAATGGAACAAACGCTTTAAATATGATAGATCCAATAAATGCATCTGGAGATTGGAATAATAACGCCTCTTTTGCTGGTACCCATACCCAAAGTACTCGCACAAGCAGTGCAGAATTTGATGACTTTGGAGCTGGTGGAGGTCTGGATGACAGGTTTGATATCATGTTAATTTCAAACGCGATGATTTCAGAAGCGAATTCGATAACTTACGTTGAGGACAGCTATAAAGCCTGGGGAAATAATTCCAATTGTTACAATAACACTATCAATAGTAGTGATTGTGATGGAGAGTTTGGTTCAGAATTAAGAGAACTACTCTATCAGATGAGCGACCACTTACCTGTTGTGATGAATCTGGCGATAAGTGATAATTTTCTATCTAAACCATCATATGATATTACAAATTCAGTAACTTTTATCACTGGTAATATTGTTTCACAAAATTTGAATCTAAAGTTCAGTCCGGTACTATTGTTTTCAAGAAGTAAGATTTACAATGTTTTAGGACAAGAAGTTTTTAACTTTATCGTTTCTAATACAAATGAATCGATTGACACATCAACCCTATCTAATGGTTTGTATTACATTAGAGTGGAGCAATTACCAACGATACATAAATTTTACGTAAGACATTGAAAAATAGAAATCTATCATACGCTTTATTTTTATTCACATTATTTTCTGTTACTGCTAGAGCACAAAATAGAGTGAAAGCAGAAATTATTACGTCTGAAAATCTCAAAACACTTACGATATTACAAACTATCACTTTCAAGAACACTAGCGAAACACCTTTAAGTTCTATTTATTTGTACAATTGGCAGAATGCCTTTTCAGATAAAAATAGTCCGCTTGCCAAGCGTTACGCTCAGGAATTTGTAAGACGGTTTCACTTCGCATCAAATTATGAAAGAGGAGGAACAACCATCCATTCTCTGTCTGCATCAAACACAGATTCTAATTGGAGATTTGTCGAAGGCCAAGTTGATTTGATTCAGATTGATATAAATAAAAAGCTTCCTCCTGGAGAGTCTATAGACATCAATCTTAACTACTCGCTTATTGTACCAGATCAAAAATTCACAGGATTTGGATGGAATGATAGAGAACTGAATTTAAAAGATTGGCTCATACTTCCTGCAATACTGGAAGAAGACTGGATTTTATATAGCCATAAAGATTTAAACGATTTCCCGTTACAAAAATTAGATTATGACTTAAGTTTTGAATATCCGAATACATATTCTATTAAATCAATCTTCAATTCCAAAAAAAAAGAAAGTGTTCTTACAGGCTATCAAAAAGTGAATCTGACAGGAGAAGCTTTAGTAGGAACAACCCTTTTCGTGAAACGAATTGATAATTTTGAATCTATACAAACCGACCACGTTAAAATTTATACCAATTTAAAAGACAGCTCATTACGTCCCGAAATTGAAGCTTTAATTCTAGATAGAATTGTATACTTTTTAGAAGATCAATTTGGTGAATTTGGATTTGAGACCATGATGGTAACTGAGGAAGATTACAATCTTTCCCCTGTTTATGGACTCAATCAACTTCCTAGCTTTATAAGACCTTTTCCTGATGGTTTTCAATACGACATCAAAGTTCTAAAAACTTTAACCGATCAATATCTAAGACGTTCTCTTTTAATGAATACTAGAGAAAATCAATGGTTCCTAGATGCCATCCTGGTAAAAGTTATGATGGATTACGTCGATGCCTACTATCCTGATGTGAAATTACTTGGTACATTCTCAAATTTTATCGGTGTGAAATGGTTTCATGCTTCAGACCTGATGTTTAATGATAGATACAATTTTATACACCAAACAACTATCCGACAAAACCTTGGACAACCTGTCGACTTTCCTCAAGATAGTCTTTTAAAATTCAATCAAAAACTATCCAATCCATATAAAGGAGGGCTTGGTTTTAAATATTTGGAAGACTATTTAGGAAAAGATATTATTGATGAAAGTTTAAAAATTTACTTCAGTCAAAATAGTTTAAATCGCTCAAATCCAGAAGATTATTTAAAAATAGTTTCTTCTCTTACTGAAAAAGATATCAATTGGTTTCAGTCCAATTATTTAGGCAGTCCAAAGGATATTGATTTTAAAATCAAAAAGGTCAAAAAAATATCGGATTCACTTGAAATTGAAATTCTAAATAAAACCAGAAATTCAATGCCAGTTGCTGTTTATCAATTGAAAGATGATCGCATCATCTCCAAAGATTGGGTTAATGCATTTAGAAACGATACTCTAATTTATTTAAAGGATCTGGGAAGTGATCAGGTCGCTGTAAATTATGAAGGAATAATTCCAGAATTCAATCCGAGAAACAATTTAAAAAGCAGAGGAAAACTTCTGAATAAGCCATTCCAGTTCAGGTTATTAGAAGATATTGATGATCCAAAATATAATCAATTGTTTATCACACCAGAGTTTACATACAATCTTTATGATGGACTTGCTTTAGGACCTAAATTATATAACACTTCACTTCTCCCAAAACAACTAAGCTTCAAAATCAATCCTAAATATGGGTTGACCAGTAATGCTGTTGTTGGTGGTGCTTCAATAGATTATACTCATTTTTTGAAAGGCGAAGATCTCTTCAGTGTAAGATATGGCCTAACTGGATCCCGATTTTCATATAATCAGGATTTATTTTACAGGCGATACTCGAGTTATATTAGCATGACTTATCGACCTGAAGATTTACGAGATAATGCCAGGCATAATTTATCTGTAAGAACAGTGAATGTTGATCAAGATGAAAATGAATTTGTAGAAACTGAAGAACCTAACTATAATATTTTCAATATACGCTATAATTTTTCTGATAAAAATTTGGATCGGTTTTTTACCACTTTCGTCGATTACCAAATAGCACAAAAATTCAGCAAATTGTCTTCTACTTTCAGTTTTAGAAAGCTATATAATAACAATAGACAGATCAACTTGCGCTTTTATGGCGGCTTGTTTTTATACAATGACACCCAAGATTCCAATTTTTTCAGCTTTGCCTTAGACAGGCCAACCGATTACCTTTTTGATTATAATTATTACGGAAGAAGCGAACAGAGCGGTTTGTTCAGCCAGCAGTTTATTATGGCAGAAGGAGGTTTCAAATCTCAATTTGATCAAAGATTTGTAAATCAATGGATTGCTTCTACAAATGTAAGTACGACCATATGGAACTGGATTTTTGCTTACGCTGATGCAGGTTTTTACAAGAACAGGTATGCGAATCCTAAATTTGTTTACGATTCAGGAATTCGTTTAAGTTTTGTTGAAGATTATTTTGAATTGTATTTGCCTGTATATTCTAGCAATGGTTGGGAAATGGGAGAAGACAACTACGACCAAAGAATTAGATTTATTGTATCGCTTGATTTAGGCACACTATTCAAATTATTTACAAGAAAATGGTACTAAATTTATTGAGTAAAAATTTCATTATTTACTGAATAAAAAAAATCTCGAATTACATCCGAGATTTTTTATTTCAAGTCGGATCTAATCTTCTACTAACCTATCAGCTTTAAAAATTCATTTCTAGTCTCCTGATTTTTAAATTCACCCCTAAATCCTGAAGTTGTTGTCGCAGAATTTTGCTTTTGAACACCTCTCATCATCATGCACATGTGTTGGGCTTCAATAACAACAGCAACACCTTTAGGTTGTAAAGTTGTATTGATACATTCTAAAATGTCATGAGTCAATCGTTCCTGCACTTGTAATCGTCTAGCGAAAACATCCACAATTCTAGGAATCTTACTTAGACCAACGATTTTTCCGTTAGGAATATATGCAACATGAACTTTACCAAAAAAAGGAAGCATGTGATGCTCACAAAGTGAATATAGTTCTATGTCTTTAATCAAGACCATGTCATCATAATCCTCTTCAAACATAGCGCCTAACAATATTTTCTGAGGATCCATTTCATAACCCTGAGTAAGAAACTGCATAGCTTTTGCAGCGCGCTCTGGTGTTTTCAATATTCCATTTCTGGATGGGTCTTCACCAATATTTTCAATAATCGAAAGGTAGTTAGACTTTACTTCGTCAACAAAAGGTTGAGTATATTCTTCGTAGGTTTTGTAAGGCATGATTTAGGATTTAAGTTGGTGACTAAACTTTTTTCTTAACGTGGCAAGCTTTGGTTCTATGATCAACTGACAATATCTGTTTTCAGTGAAATTGTTATAAAAATTTTGATGTTCTTCTTCTGCTGTGTAAAACTCAGATGCTTCAGAGAGTAGAGTCACAATTTTATCTTGAAAAATTTTTTCAGCTTCTATCTCACTAATCACTGACTCTGCAATTTCTTTTTGAGAGGCTGTGTGATAAAATATTTCACTCCTGTATTGTTCACCAACATCATAGCCTTGTCTATTTAATGTTGTGGGATCATGAGTGAAAAAAAACACGTAAAGCAATGTTTTATAATCAACAATTTCTGGATTGTATTCTATCTGGATTGCTTCAGCATGGCCTGTTCTTCCCATGACCACTTCTCTGTAGGGAGGATTTTTTATACTGCCACCAGTAAAACCTGACTTTACTCCTCTTACTCCTTCAAGACGTTGAAAAACAGCTTCTGTACACCAGAAACAACCGTTGGCGAAAGTTGCTAATTCAAATTTTTGATCTGACATAAATTATATTTTGTTGAACAAATTTACGTATATATTAAACATTATTTTTTCATTTAAGGAAATATTAGTAGCTGGAAAAAATCTTTTATAAAATTGGGTACGACAAGTAAAAATTGGATATCTATGAATCGCCATCAATGCTTAATCTTTATTAAATAAAAAGATTTCAAAGACTTTTTAAAATATGGCCCATGTAAAATTGGTTTTAAACTAATTGTAAAAGCTATGGCTTTTTTTAATTCAGATTTTATTCTGACTTTTGAATTTCAATTATAATTCATGATAAAGGCCAAACACATCAGCAAACACTACGGTGAGCTGAAAGTTCTTGATAATATAAATTTAGAGATTCAACAAAAGGAAATTATTTCCATTGTGGGACCTTCTGGTGTAGGTAAAACTACCTTGCTTCAGATCCTTGGTACATTGGAACAGCCAGATCAAAATAAAGACTCTTTTCTCGAAATAAATGGTCAGCAAATCAATGGGCTCAAGAAAAAAGCCCTGGCTAGATTTAGAAATGAAAATATAGGATTTATCTTTCAGTTTCATCAACTTTTACCTGAATTTTCGGCTATAGAAAATATTTGTATTCCTGCCTTTATAAAAAATACTTCTCGAGTCGACGCGGAGAAAAAGGCTATGGAGTTGCTTGGTTATTTAGACCTTAAACATAGAGCAAACCATAAACCCAATGAGTTGAGCGGTGGTGAACAACAGCGAGTAGCTGTTGCGAGAGCACTCATCAACCGACCTAAAGTTATTTTTGCAGATGAACCTTCTGGAAATCTTGACTCAGCTTCTGCTAACAAACTGCACCAGTTATTTCTGAAATTGAGAGATGAGTTTGACCAAACTTTTGTCATTGTAACTCATAATGAAGAATTAGCAGATATGGCAGATCGAAAACTAGAAATGAAAGATGGTCAATTTGTCTAAAATTGAAAATTTAAAACCTTTCCTGGATGAAAAAGCTTTGTTGTACAACCAATTCAAGTTCATTGCAACAGATCCAATTTCAATACCTCACAAATTTCAGAAAAAAGAAGATATTGAGATAGTAGGATTTTTAATTGCCACCATTGCCTGGGGGAACAGAAAAAGCATTCTTAATAACGGCGAAAAACTTTGTAAGATTCTTCAGTTTGAACCTTACGATTTCATTTTGAATCATACAGAAAGTGACCTTGAAAATTGCAACGGGTTTGTACATAGAACTTTTAATGCTCATGACTTGAAGTATTTCATAAAGGCGTTAAAATATATCTACACCAAACATCAGGGCTTAGAATCTGTCTTTTGCAAGCACCAAATTAAAGACTCTCTTCAACCAGCTATACATGAGTTCAAAACCATTTTTTTTCAGCTTGATCATGAGCAAAGAACAGAAAAGCACGTTAGCGATCCTGAAAAAAACTCAGCCGGTAAACGCATAAATATGTTTCTCCGCTGGATGATAAGAAAAGATACAAATGGAGTGGATTTTGGTATTTGGGACAGCATTTCCCCATCAATTTTATCCTGTCCACTCGATGTACATTCTGGAAGAATAGCTAGAGAACTAGGTCTTTTAAATAGAAAACAAAACGACGCTAAAGCAGTGAAAGAACTGGATACAAATTTACGCCGACTAGATCCAATGGATCCTGTTAAATACGATTTTGCACTTTTCGGACTCGGTGCTTTTGAAAGCTTTTAAAATAGGTGCAAAACCCTATTTTTTGTATATTGCGATTTATAGATATTTAGAATCAGTTTATATAAAGCTTAGATGAAAACCAATCCCAAAAATGAATCCAAAAGGATCAATGCACTTAGGTCGTTAGATATCTTAGATACATTACCGGAGCAAGAATATGACCAGATCACAAAACTTGTTGCTTCTATATGTGATACTCCAGTGGCTCTCATTTCTTTAATTGATGAAGATAGACAGTGGTTTAAATCAAAAATTGGTATCGATTCTTGTGGAACCAAAAAAGAATATTCTTTTTGCAATTTTGCCATCCAATCTGATGATAAAATCATGGAAATATCAGATTCAAGAGAAGATGAAAGGTTTCAAAAAAATCCACTGGTAAGTGGTGATGAACAAGTTATATTTTATGCTGGTGCTCCTTTAAGAGATAAAGACGGAAATGCGCTTGGTACGCTTTGTGTGATAGATCACCAACCTAGAACTTTATCCGAAAAACAAAAAGAAGGCTTATTGTTCCTAGCCAATCAGGTCATTAAATTATTTGAGCTTCACTCCATCAATAAGGGACTTAAAAAAACTCAAAAGTTACTAAAGGAAAAAAACAATCAATTAAGAAATTTTGCAGGAGTAGTATCTCATGATATGAAAATGCCACTTGCCAATATGATTGTTACTATTGATATCCTAAAGGCAAAATATAAAAGTATTCTTGATGATTCTGGGGTGGATTACCTCGATAATCTAAAAAAATCATCATTTCAATTGAGTGACTACATTACCAACATTCTTACGCACTACGAAAGTGATAATATTACTAGTAATGAAGATTCATTAGAAGTATTTGATGTACATACATTGGTAGAAGATATTGTTGAAATGCTAGATATAGGAGATGATTGCGACATATCATTTCCCGAAGAAAGCATAGATATATTTACCAACCGTGTAGCTCTGGAACAAATTTTACTTAATCTGATTGGTAATAGCCTCAAATACAATGATAAATCCAAAATAGAAATTGATATCGATTTCAAAAAAGAATCAGATTTTTATAGATTTTTTGTAAAAGATAATGGTATTGGAATTCCGAAAGACAAGCAAAAGGAAATCTTTAATTTATTCTCTATAGTTGCAGAAAATGATAGAAAAGGCAATAAAGGAAACGGAATTGGACTATCTACAGTTAAAAAAATGATTCACAACCTGGGAGGCGAGATCAAAGTAAGCTCTGTAGAAGGCAAAGGAACTACTTTCGAATTTACAATTGAAAGAACCAAAAAGCTTGAGGATTGATGATTTTTGAAAAGCCAGATGTACTCTACTTTCTTCTTTTACTCATCATTCCCATATTAGTTCACTTATTTCAGCTTAGAAAATTTAAAACTACCAAATTCAGCAATGTTGCGCTATTAGAGCGCATCAAATTACAATCCAGAAAAAGTTCAACCATAAAAAAATGGTTAATATTAGCCACCCGACTTTTAGGCTTGATTTTTTTGATTCTTGCCTTTGCAAAACCAGTTATACCTTCATCAGATAATGCGTTACAGAAGGATGAAACTATCATCTACTTAGACAATTCATTTTCCATGGAATTGCCAGCAAAACAATTGACTTTACTCGAAGAGGCCAAGCAAAATTTATGGGGACAACTCAACCAAAACCAGCGATTTTCACTTTTAACCAATGATAAGGTTTGGAAAAATGTCACCAAAAACGATATTAAAGCAGATTTCTTTTCTATTGATTTTGCTCCCGTTCACTTCAGTTTTGAGAACCTATTGCTCAAAGCTGAGTCTATGTTTGAAGACCAAATGTCTAGCCATAGTTTAATTATTATTACCGACGGACTTAACTTTGAAGATAAAGTTCGCCTGAAGCCTGAAAGCGGAACAGACATCAATTTGATCGTAAAGTCCCCCTCATCGTTAGAAAACTTCAGCATTGCTTCCGCTCAATTGCAAACAACAAATACATCAAAAACATTACTGGCCGAAATTCGATCTTACAACGTATCAAACAAAGATGTGACAGTTTCATTGATGGATAATGAAGAACTCATAGCCAAAACCAAAGCCAACTTTGAAGAGTCTACATCTACAGTTATAAAATTCGATGTATCAAATAGAGATTTTAAAAAAGGGATATTGGAAATTGAACCTGATGTCATGTCCTACGATAACAAGTTATTTTTCAGTTTAAGGGAAGAAAAGAAAATCAATATAATAGCAATCAATTCTTACGGTCAAAAATCATTTTTAACTTCAATCTATGACACTGAAAAATTTAATTTTCAGGAGTTTTCACTTGGAAAATTCGATTATTCCAAAATTTCAGATGCAGATCTTTTTATATTAAATGAAATCGATGATATCAATCCTATACTTCTAAGTAGGATCGAAGAATTTCAGGACAATGGTGGAACTTTAATAATTATTCCAAACAAAAATACAACTCCTGCCACGTTCAAAGGACTTGTCAATAATTCAAACATTTATCAAAGCAGCACTTCAGAGCAAAGAGAAATTACCAGCATCAACTTTGATCATCCACTTTTCAAAAATGTTTTTTCTGAACAAATTCAAAATTTTGATTATCCATCTACTCAAATGTTTTTAGAAATAAATTCTAGCTTCTCACCTATTTTGAAATACAGCAACGGACAATCGTTTCTAGCTGAAAAAGATAATATTTATAGCTTTTCATCAGCACTTAACACCGACTTATCAAACTTCACAAATTCTCCGCTCGTTGTCCCTGTTTTCTATAATATCGCCCTGGAAAGTAATGTAAGACCAGAATTGTACTCGATTATAGGTGAAGAAAATAAAATTGACATAAAAACAAATCTAAAAAAGGACGAAATACTAAAACTTGTGAATGAAAGTCAGCAAGTTATCCCACAACAAACAAAGCTTGGAAATGTTGTTCAGATCAACACAAAGTATCAGCCTAAGTCTACGGGGCACTTCCAGCTGAAACAAAAAGATTCAGTTCTGCTCGATTTAAGCTTCAACTATGGTAGATTTGAGAGCAACTTTAATCCTATGGATCTTAGCTCATTGGAGGCCAAAACATTTTTATCAATACCTGAAGCCTTTAATTTTTTTACAGAAAAGAGGAAAATCCTTGAGCTTTGGATTTGGATGCTTATTTTTGCAATTGGTTTCTTTTTTACAGAGCTTTTAATCTTGAGATTTTTAAAATAACGCCTATGCCTTCCATACTTTTAAAATCTGCGAAAATTCTGGATTCAGAAAGTTCTTATCACTTAAAAACCAAAGATATACTCATTGAAAACGGAGTTATATCTCAAATTGAGGATTCTATAAATACTGGAGATAGGATCATAACATATGAAAATCTCCATGTTTCCAATGGCTTTTTTGACAGTTCAGTATCGTTTGGTGAACCCGGTTTCGAGGAAAGAGAAACACTTGCAAATGGTGTAACCACGGCGAGACGATCAGGTTTTACTAGTTTTCTTCTCAATCCAAATTTAAGTCCCGTTACCGATTCTTATTCTGCTGTAAAATTTTTGCAGCAACAAATCGATCCGCAACTTATCAATATTAAACCTATAGGGGCCCTTACCAAAAGTTTTGATGGTAAAAATCTAGCAGAACTGTATGATATGCAGATGGCTGGGGCGGTGGGCTTTTACGATTTTAAAACATCTATTAAGAATGCTAATTTGTTAAAAATAGCTCTTCAATATGTAAAAAGTTTTGATGGATTGATTTTTTCTTATCCTCAAGATCAGTTCATTGCTGGTATGGCTCAGGTGAATGAAGATGAATTCACGACCTATATTGGCCTTAAAGGAATACCGAATTTAGCTGAAGAGCTTCAGATGGCAAGAGATCTCTACATACTGGAATATACAGGTGGAAAACTACATATTCCTAATATTTCAACTAAAGCTTCAATTCAATTGATTAAAGAAGCTAAAGCAAAAGGTTTGAATGTAACTTCGAGTGTAGCATTACCGCATTTATTTTTTACTAGCAATCGACTTGAAACCTTCGATAGTAAGTATAAAATTCTACCCCCTTTAAGAACTGAAGACGATTGCGTAGCTTTAAAACAAGCTGTTCTAGACGGCACTATAGATATGGTTACTAGCGATCACGAGCCTATGGATGAAGAACACAAGGAACTGGAATTTGAGAATGCAAGCTATGGAAGTATTGGTCTGGAATCGGCATTTTCAGTTCTGAACAGCTTATTTGGTGTCGAAAAAACTTCAGAATTATTATCCAAAACAAAGGCGCATTTTGGACTAGAAACTTCAAAGATTGAGGTTAATCAACGTGCAGATTTAAGTCTATTTGAACCAAATTCAGAATATAAATTTCAAAAAGAACATATATTCTCAAAATCTAAAAACAGCATTTTCCTTCATGAAAATCTCAAAGGAAAAGTTCTGGGGAGTATTTACAATAATTCGTTTTATGAAAATTAAAAAAGAAAGGAGCGGTAAAACCGCTGCTATAGTAGCTTATTTTACAATTTTCGGGAGTATTTTAGCGCTTTTGCTAAACTCTGCTGAAAATAAGCACGAATTTGCAAGTTTTCATATAAGACAAGCCCTTGGAATCAATTTTCTGATAATTTTTATTAGTATAATAGTGAGCGGGATTCCAGAAACTGTAAGTAATCTTCAAACAATAATGATCAGTTCTCCCCTTTACTTGGGTTATTCTATCCTATGGTTTTATGGGTTTATTGGTGCTGTTTCTGGAAAACAAAATAAAGTTCCATTAATTGGAAATTTGTGTCAAACCATTTTTAAAAAACTGACTTAAATGACAACTAAAAATTTATCACTTACACACCTCATAAAACCTTCTAGTTTATCTGGGAAAGCTCCACTAATACTCATGCTCCATGGGTATGGCAGTGATGAGAATGATTTGTTTTCGTTTGCCAGTGAATTGCCAAGTGAGTACATGATTATCTCTCTAAAAGCTCCGCATTCGCTCCAACCTATGGGGAATGCCTGGTATGCAATCAATTTTGATGCACAGCAAGGAAAATTTAGTGATGTAGAACAAGCTATAGAATCCAGGGAGTTGGTCAAGAAATTTATCGACGAAGCTCTTGAAGCTTATCCCATCGATTCTGACAATATTACCTTACTTGGTTTTAGCCAAGGCACAATCTTAAGTTTTGCTTTGGGTCTCTCCTATCCTCATCTTTTTAAAAATATTATTGGCTTATCTGGATATGTAGACCCCAATATGTTGAAAGCAGGATATGAGTCAAATGACTTTAAACACCTTCAAATTTATAATTCTCATGGGAGTTCAGATCAGGTGATCCCCGTAGAATGGGCAAGAAACAATAAGCCGTTTTTAGAAAAGCTGGATATTGATTTGACCTATGAAGAATATCCTGTGGGTCACGGTATCAATCCACAAAATTTCAAAAGCTTCAAAAGCTGGCTAGAAAAGAATAATTAATTTTTACACGTATTTATTATGCTTATTATTGGCATTGCCGGGGGAACTGGAAGTGGAAAAACCACTGTAGTGAACCAAATTATAAACGAACTACAACACGACGAAGTCGATGTGATCTACCAGGATTCCTATTATAAAGATTTATCGCATCTTCCCATGGAAGAAAGAAAACGTATCAATTTTGATCATCCTAAATCTATAGACTTTGATCTTTTGGTAGAACACTTAAAGATTTTGAAGTCCGGTAAATCAATTGAACAGCCTGTCTACTCTTTCCAAGAACACAACAGAACCGAAGAAACCATTACAACCAAACCAAGAAAAGTAATGATAGTTGAAGGTATTCTTATTTTCACTCATCCCGATATTAGAGAGATGTTTGATATTAAGATTTTTGTGCATGCAGATAGCGATGAACGCTTAATGAGACGTCTTAAACGAGATATAACTGAACGTGGAAGAGATCTAGATGAAGTGTTGAATCGCTACAAAACTACTTTGAAGCCGATGCATCAGCAATTTATAGATCCCACTAAAGAATATGCTGATATCATTATACCCAATAACCGATTCAATACGGTGGCTATTGATATTGTCCAAACTATTATTAAGGAAAGACTCCTCTAATTTTAGTATCTTACAATTATGAAGTACAAAGACTTAAAACAAAAGCCTTGGTTCAAGTTTATGAGTAACAAGTACGTGCTTGTGCTGACGGTCTTTGTCGTATGGATGTTATTTTTAGATAGTAATTCCTGGCTTATTCACAGAGAATTGAATCAAGAAATTGATGAAATAAAAGCCAATAAATTATATTATCAAACAGAAATACAAAAAGATAAACAAATTCTTAATGAACTTAAAGATAGCATTGAAATAGAACGTTTTGCTAGGGAGACCTACTTTATGAAACGTCCCAATGAAGATGTTTATATAATAGAATACGAAGACAGTTTAAAAACTGATAAAGATGAGTAAAAAATTATTTGATGAATTCGATTCTGTGTCAGCAAAAGCATGGAAACAAAAAATTCAAGCAGACCTGAAAGGTGCAGATTACAACGAAACTTTGGTTACTTCTACTGATGAAGGAATCGATATAAAACCTTTTTATCATGCAGATGATCACGATTATGATTTTTCGCTTCCAGAGTCACCTGCCTGGTTTGTTACTGAAAAACTTTACTTAGAGAACGTCGATATCACTATTGAAAATGCTAAAGATGTTATTGAACGTGGAGCTGAGAGTCTTTGGATAACCATTCCCAAAGCTGATGATAAAAAATTTAAGTTTTTTGAAGCCTTAAGCGATGACAAAACTCCGCTTTACGTAGAGTTTTTATTTCAGGATTTGAACTTTTTTGAAAAGTTAAATACCGTCTTAAAAGATCAAAATAAAAAAGTTTGGCTGGGCTTTGACCCTGTTCATCAATTAGCCTCTTCAGGAAATTGGTATAAAAGTCAAAAGGAAGATATTGATGCATTTTTAAAAACAGCCACATTTGAGAGCTCAAACAATGCAATCAACATAGATTCGCGTTTGTACCAAAATGCTGGTGGGCTTATTATCCAGCAGCTAGCTTATAGTCTAGCTCATCTCAACGAGTATTTAAACATTTTAGATAATTCAGATTCAAAATTAACTGCTGTTAAGGTCAACCTTCTAATCTCTCAAGGTTCCAATTACTTTTTTGAAATTGCAAAGCTCAAAGCTTTTAGACTACTTGTCAATAGTTTGGCTAAAGAATTTAATATTGAAATTGATCTCACAATAATAGCGGAACCTAGTAAGCGAAACCATAGTATATTCGATTACAACATGAATATGCTTAGAACAACTACAGAATGCATGAGTGCAATTTTAGGTGGGGCTAACTGGGTCAATAATTTAGCTTACGATGAAATTTTTCATAAAAGAAATGAATTTGGAGAACGAATTTCTCGAAATCAATTACTGATTTTAAAACAAGAAAGTTATTTTGATAAGGTTTTAAATCCCGTAGATGGAACCTATTATATTGAGAATCTCACCAGGGAATTGGCTGAAAAAGCTTTAAGTATCTTTAAAACGATTGAAGCCGGTAAAGGTTTTATTCATCAATTGTTTGAGGGAAAAATTCAGAAGAAAATAAAAGAAAGTGCAGAAAAAGAACAAGCCAAACTAAAAACTGGAGATTTCATTCTTGTTGGTTTAAATAAATATGAAAATCTTGAAGATAAGATGTCTCAAGACTTAGAACTTTTTCCATTTTTAAAACAACAACAGCGTAAAACGCTCATAGAACCTATTTTGGAAAAAAGATTGGCAGAGCCAATTGAAAAAGAGCGATTACAAAAAGAGAGAGAAAATCCATCTTCAAAACCAACTGAATAGTATGGAAAGAAAAAATATACAGCAGATGAATTTGGTCTCTGCTTCCCGAAAAGAGGAAGAAGAGATTTCAAAATTCAAGACTGCAGAACAAATTAAAATAAAGTCTACATACTCCAAAGAAGATTTGGATAAAGTAGAACATCGAGATTTTGTGGCTGGACTTGCTCCTTATTTACGTGGACCTTACTCAACCATGTACGTGAGAAGGCCTTGGACGATCAGGCAGTATGCTGGTTTTTCTACTGCAGAAGAAAGCAATGCATTTTACAGAAGAAACCTAGCTGCAGGACAAAAAGGACTTTCGGTAGCTTTTGATTTACCTACGCATCGAGGTTACGACAGTGACCATGAACGAGTGGTCGGAGATGTTGGAAAAGCAGGAGTTGCTATCGATACTATTGAAGATATGAAGGTCTTGTTTGACCAAATTCCTCTCGACAAAATGTCGGTTTCCATGACTATGAATGGAGCTGTTTTGCCGATTATGGCCTTTTACATAGCTGCTGCTGAAGAAACTGGTATAAAACAAGAACAACTTTCAGGAACCATACAAAATGACATCCTAAAAGAGTTTATGGTTAGAAATACTTACATCTATCCGCCAACACCTTCAATGAAAATAATTTCAGATATTTTTGAATTTACTTCTCAAAATATGCCAAAGTTTAATAGCATTAGTATTTCTGGTTATCATATGCAGGAAGCTGGGGCTACCGCAGATATCGAATTGGCTTATACCCTCGCAGACGGACTGGAATACATCAAAAAAGGATTGGATGCAGGTATGGACATCGACACTTTTGCTCCAAGACTTTCATTTTTCTGGGGAATTGGCATGAATCATTTTATGGAAATCGCCAAAATGAGGGCGGCAAGAATGCTCTGGGCTAAAATGGTAAAAGATTTTAAACCTAAAAATCCAAAATCATTAGCCTTGAGAACACACTCGCAGACTAGTGGTTGGACGTTAACCGAACAAGATCCGTTTAATAACGTCGCAAGAACCTGTATTGAAGCAACTGCTGCTGCCTTGGGCGGAACTCAAAGTTTACACACCAATGCACTGGATGAAGCTATTGCTCTACCAACAGATTTTTCCGCAAGGATAGCACGAAATACACAAATTTACCTTCAGGAAGAAACAGGGATTACAAAAACTGTAGATCCTTGGGCTGGAAGTTACTATGTTGAAAAATTGACACACGATATTGCTCAACAAGCCTGGAAGCATATTGAAGAAGTCAAAGAACTTGGAGGAATGACCAAAGCAATTGAAGCTGGAATTCCTAAGCTAAGAATAGAACAAGCGGCCGCGAAGAAGCAGGCCAGAATTGATAGCGGAACTGATAAGATCATCGGGATCAATGCCTACAGATTAAAGCAGGAAGATCCTATCGTTACTCTGGAAGTAGATAATCAAACTGTGAGAAGACAGCAGCTGGAGAAGCTTTCGAAAATTAAAGCAGAACGCAATGATGAAAAAGTAAAGAAAAGCCTACAGGAACTCACACGCATTGCTAAAGAAGAAAATGGTAATCTGCTAAAAGCTGCAGTAGTTGCAGCCAGAGAAAGAGCTACACTTGGCGAAATAAGTGATGCTCTGGAAGAAGTGTATGGCAGACACCAAGCCAAAATTCAATCATTTAGTGGAGTATACAGCAAAGAAATGAAAACAGATAAATCCTTTAGCAAAGCACAGGCTCTAGCCGATGAGTTTGCAGAAAAAGAAGGTCGCCGTCCGAGAATTATGATTGCTAAAATGGGACAGGATGGCCACGACAGAGGAGCAAAAGTAGTTGCTACAGGTTATGCCGACGTTGGTTTTGATGTAGATATTGGACCCTTGTTTCAAACACCACAGGAAGCTGCTAGACAAGCAGTAGAAAATGACGTTCATATTCTTGGTGTATCTTCTCTGGCAGCAGGTCACAAAACTCTGGTGCCTGAAGTTATTGCTGAACTCAAAAAACTTGGACGAGAAGATATTATGGTGATTGTAGGTGGAGTAATTCCTTCCGCAGACTATAAATTTTTATTTGATGCTGGTGCAGTAGCAGTATTTGGCCCTGGGAGCAGGATCAGTGATGCAGCGATTCAGATTCTAGAAATCTTAAACGATAGCTTTTAAAATCAGTTTAAAAATTCAAAATTTAGGAATAAGTTTTGCACAAAATCAAATTATTTAAACACAATGACGAGATCAAGTCATTCAAAAAGTAATCATGGCTATAATTGGTAATATTATAAAAGGAGTAATAAACCTAAGGAACTCTATTTCCCCAGAGACTGATCACATTAAAAATCAAAAAGAGACTTTGAATTTTTTGCTGGAAAAAGCAAAAAAAACAGAATTTGGAAATCATTTTGAATTTTCAAAAATTTTAAACTCAGAAGATCCCTACAAGAATTTCAAGTCAACTATCCCTTACTTCGATTATGATAAAATACACAACGATTGGTGGCATAAACTTCATGAGGGTTTAAGTAATGTAACATGGCCAGGAAATCCAGATTATTTTGCCTTGAGTTCTGGCACAACTGGTAAAACCAGCAAGCGTATTCCGGTAACGGATGACATGATAGAGGCTATCAAAAATGCAGGAATCAAACAGATATTAGCAATAGAAAACTTTGATTTGCCTTCCGATTTTTTTGAAAAGGAAATAATGATGTTGGGAAGTTCAACTGAACTCCAGGAAAACAATGATCACTTAGAAGGTGAGATTAGTGGCATAAGCGCAAGTCGAATTCCCTTTTGGTTCCGTGGATTTTATAAACCAGGAGAAGAAATTTCCAAAATTGACGATTGGGATGAACGCGTCCAGAAAATTGCTGAAAATGCTAAAACCTGGGATATTGGAGCCTTGAGTGGCATACCGTCATGGATGGAATTGATGATGGAAAAAGTCATTGAATATCATAAGGTGGATAACATTCACGATATATGGCCAAACTTAAAAGTCTATACCACAGGAGGTGTAGCATTTGGTCCTTATGAAAAAAGCTTTAAACGCTTGACTGGAAAACATGTTCATGTCATTGATACTTATTTAGCTTCAGAAGGTTTTATTGCCTTGCAAACTCGTCCTGAGACAGATGCTATGCAATTGTTGACCGACAATGGAATCTTCTTCGAATTTATACCATTTAAACCTGAATACATAAACCAAGATGGTTCTCTAAAAGCCGACTCACCGAGTATATCTATCGAGGATGTAGAACTTGATCAGGATTATGTATTGATCATTAGTACGGTGAGTGGTGCTTGGAGATATAGCATTGGAGATACCATACAATTTACGGATGTTGAAAAAGCTGAAATAAGGATAACAGGAAGAACAAAATTCTTCTTAAATACAGTTGGTTCTCAATTATCTGTCAACAAAATGGATGCAGCCATGAAGGAATTGGGACATCAATTTGATATGGAAGTGTCAGAATATACCATTTGCGCCAAACGTGCAGATGATAACGAGTTTTATCATTTTTGGTACTTAGGCACTTCAGATACAAGTTTAGACTCATCTGAAGTAGCTGAAGCGCTTGATAAGGCTTTGAAATCTGCTAACAAAAATTACGAGGTGGCGAGAACCAAGGCTCTAAAAGGCGTCAAAGTCAATCTTGTAAAACCAGATGTGTTTTATAACTGGAATGCCAGAAATAAGAAAAAAGGTGGACAGGTAAAAATGGAACGGGTTATGAACGTGGAAAAATTTGGTGAATGGGAAAAATTTGTACAAAAGCACTAACTAGCGCTCTTGTACAATTTCCATAATTTCCTCTGGTGATAAATAATAACGTTTAATTCTTTTCTTGTAGTTTTCATCAATATCTGCGTGGTCGAGTATGAAATTTTTGGTCTTCAGAATATAGTCTTCCATACCTTGGTTTACAGCGAAAGTATCTGCTGCTCTTTCGGCCTCAACGATATGTTTTTCAAGATATAAATACTTGATACCAAACCAAATCATATTGAATTTACCACGATGTTGATAATCCAAAATATGACCTAATTCGTGGCCCAACCAACCAATTAAGACTTCAATTGGAACATTTATAGTTTTAAATTCCTGACCAGAAATTTTAAATTTTTCACTTATAAAAATAAAATATTTGCGCTTAGCCCTTGGTTTCAACAAACTTTTGAAGTCTGGCTGAGCTTGCATCGTAGATTTTTTTATATCTGATTTAAACTTAAACGTAATTGACGTCTCCTTTAATTGAGGAAAATAGCTCAAAGCCAGATTGACCTCACTTGCTATAGATTCTGGATAAATATGAGGATTTTGAATATTAAACATAAATGGATCAACTATTTGAATGTATGAAAACAGGCCTTTTTAATTATTCTTTTTCTTTTTAAATAGTCCTTGTAAGGCGTTTTTGACATTTTCCTTAACTTCCTCTTGAGAGGTAGAAGTTGAATCTTTTGGCTTTTTATCGCCTCCTAACAAATTATTGATTTCTTTTCCAATTTTATCTTTAACTTGATTTGTTGCCTTTTCTTTCTGTGCTTGAATAATTTGATTGGTCAGACTAGAAATGGCTTTGTCCATACTCAAATTAATTTTTGGACTTGCAAATGAACCTGAAAGATTTACGGGCACATCTACATTGAATTTACTTATATCGATATTGCTCAATTGAGCAAGTTGGCCCCCTATTTCATCACCAAAATATTTTGCTGGAATATTAAATTTTAGATTATAATTCATTGTATTGTCAAACGAATGACTTCCAGAGACATCCACTTTAACATCATCAAGATTAAAATCAAAATTATCTGCATTGATAGCTCCATTTTTAAAATTCAATTTTGCCACTAAGTCTTTGATTTTGTACTTGTCAAAATTTAAAAGTTTAAATTGGTTATTAAGATTGGATACTAAAGCCATTTTGCTTTGATCTACCTCGGCATTGAGTATAGTAGCTAAAGCATCACCTGCTAATGAAGTATATATTGGCATCAAATCTTTGGTCAAATCTCCTTTCAGGTTGATACTAGTTGAAGCAACACCGTTAAGTGCTTGGGCGATTGGGGTAAGACCTTTCATCAACTCCATCCCTTGGAAAGCATCCAGAATTTTGATGGTATTCAAACTCATTTTCATATCAAAATTGGGAGTGTTCTCTTTTGTAGAAACACTACCGTTTAATTTGATATTTCCACCAAAAATATCTGCATTAATATCATTTAAGACTGCACTCTCATTCTGTAAAGCCATGCTGCCTGTAACGTTCTTAAGATTCAGGTTATCATAAATCACATTTTCAGCTCTAAAGTTTAAAACGATATCTAAAAAATCTGGAATCTTAATTTCCTCTGTCGTTGCTGTTGTCTCTGTCGTCTGCTCAGAATTTGAATTTCCAGAAGTTGCTACTTCAGTATCGCTTTCTACCATAAAATCAGCAACATTGAAGTTTTTAGAAATTGCATCAAACGTTCCTTTCAAAGGTTTGTCTGTGAAAGCAAAACCCATCAAATTACTTAAGTTTCCATTCATTTTTAAATCTGTCGAACCTGCTTGCATCTCAAATTTGTTCAATTGAATTGCTTTTGTCGTAAAATTGACAGTAGCCATCTCAATATGTATGGGTTTAGCTAAATCTGGAGAGTCATAATCAAATTTTGAAAGCTGAAGTAAACCTTTTGCACTTACCTTATCGTAAGCTTCCTGTTCTATGGAATTCATGTCAAAATTGGTCACCAAATCAACATCTAAAAACCCACTTAAATCTTGTTCTAAATCAATAGGATAAGCTTTTTTAAGGTTTGCCAAATTCAATCTCCCTTTAGCTTGAAGATCAACCAACATATTGGTGGTCAAATTTTTAACAGAGCCACTTCCTGCGAAACGATCCTGGTCTATTCTGAATTTGACATCGTTAAAATTGATGTATGTGTCTTCAACAAGTCCACTTTCATTTTTTAGTTCGATATTAAGTGAAATATCATCTACTTTTTTAGGCAGATCGGTGTATTGAAAAGAAGCATTAGAACTTGAAGCTGTAATATCTAAAGTTGGAATATACGTCTCATCCACTTTACCTTTAATAATTCCGTTCAATTTAAAATCGCCTGTTGTAGTCACTCCATCAAGGTTGGAAGCGTAAGCTTCAGGAATCAAAGCTAAAAAGTTTTTAAAATCTGATGAAGGCGTAGAAAACTGAAGATCTATGTCATTATAATTTTCAAATAACTGAACATAACCTTCAAATTCTAATGGTAATTGATTTACAAGAACTTCATTGTCTAGAAATGTGAACTTCATATTTTCCAAATCCATTTCGAGGTCTGCATCTAAAACTATAGAATTGTCTTTTAAATAATTGGTTCCATCAAAATCAAAAGAGACTTTAGAATCGGTATGTGTTTTAAGAGTAAAAACAGATTCCGCAAAGTTCCCATCACCACTATGATTAAATTCCTTGAGCTTTAGAAAGATATTTCCACTTTCATCTAAGTAATTAATCGTAGATGAATTGATTTCGTAATGATTTAAATTGAGTTGAAATGGTTTTTCAGTTTTTTTTGTTTCAGTATTTTCTGAAGTTTCCGAAGCTTCAGTAGTTTTAGCAATATCATAATTAGAATTGCCAAGAGAATCCACCTTCACATTGATCAAGGCTTCATTTAAATATATTTGGTCGACTTTCAAGCCTTCATCTTTAAAAAGCTGCATAACTCCCATGGCTATATTAAAGTTTTTGGCGTAAACTAATGTATCTCCCTCGAATGGGGATTTATTTATCACACTCACATCTTCAAGCCTCAAACTTGCGTTAGGAAAATTTCTAAACAAGCTTAAATCTAAGGAAGCCCATTCAATCTGAGCATTTACATTATCATTAGCAGCCTTTTTAACCATTTTTTCTATGCTCCCTTTGAATAATATTGGGGTAAGAAACAAAGCAATGATGAGTATTAAAATAACAACACCGATAATCTTAAAAGCCTTTTTCATAAGTAATAATTTGAAGCTAAAATTACGTAATGGCTTCTCGTTTATACCAAAAAAAGAATTAAAATTTAGAATTGTTCAACTTCAGCAAATTAGGATTCTTGAAGCTCTTCGCCTTGCTTAAGATTAAATTTTTTTCGAAACAAATACACTACCAAATATAAGAGGGGTGTATCAAGAAGAGCAATAAGTGCCTTAAAAAGAAAACCACTCAAGAGCAGACCACCAAAAAGATCCCATTCCAACTCTCCAAAAACTGAAAGAAGAAAAACTACTGCAAAAGTATCTACAAATTGTGATGAGAATGTTGAGAAGTTGTTCCTTAACCAGAGATATTTCCCTTTGGTCAATTTTTTCCAAAAATGGTATACATAAATATCAACATATTGTGCAAGAAGATAGGCCATCATTGAAGCTGCCACTGCAATAGTTGTAGAACCAAAAACATTACTAAAAACTTCGTCACCCACTGGTGCCCAGGATGTAGCTGGAACCGCATTTGCCACCAAAATAATAAGGAGTGAAAAAACGGAAGCAAAAATTCCAATGGTTACAACTTGGTTGGCTTTCTTTTTACCGTAAATCTCACTTATGGAGTCTGTGATTAAAAATGTGATTGGATATGGTAACACGCCTACTGAAATTTCAAATCTATAAAGTCCAAAAAAATCCCAATAGAAAAATTTTTGAAAAATTAGATTGGAAACGACCAAAGATGTTATGAATAATGCAGCAAGTATTAAGTAAATGCGATCTGCAGAAATTTTTTGTAATGCCGTCAATTATAATTGGATTTGATATTTACCTTTGTGGCAAATCTAAGCTGTAAATTTTAAATTCAATCCATTTTGCAGTCGATTGTAAATCAATATTCATTAAAATTTTCTTAACAAATTGAATAGGACCACCACTACGTATATTGCTTTAGGAAGTAACCAAGGCGACAAATTACATTGGCTTATAGAATCAATTGATGCAGTTTACAACACAGTAGGTGATGTCACACGAGTTTCAAAAATATATAAAACACCGGCCTGGGGGTTTGAAGGTGAAGATTTTTTGAATGCTGTAATTGAGGTAAAAACCAGATTTTCTGCTGAAGTTACTTTAGAAAAACTTTTGACAATTGAACTAAACCTTGGGAGAGTAAGAACATCTAAAACAGGTTACCAAGCCAGAACAATAGATCTTGATATTTTGTTTTATGGAAATTCAATTATTGAAACCAGCCAACTTACGATTCCCCACCCAAAACTTACTGAGAGAAATTTTGTTTTATATCCTTTGTCTGATTTAGTTCCAAAAATGAATCACCCTACCTTGAATCAACCCATTTCTGTTTTGGTTGAAAAAAGTGAAGATGATTCCCCCATTGAAACTGTTGCAGATAAACTGGAGCCCAGAGTTGCATCGTTTAGACAAGTGAATTATTTAACAATTGAAGGTAATATAGGTTCTGGAAAAACAAGTTTGGTTGAAATGATCGCTGAGGATTTTAATGGAAAGTTGATTTTGGAACGTTTCAAAGACAATCCATTTTTACCTAAGTTTTATGAAGATCAGACAAGATTTGCATTCCCTCTGGAAATGTCTTTTCTAGCAGATCGTCATCAGCAATTGATGGATGATATCTCACAATTGGACTTATTTACAGATTTTGCTATTTCCGACTACAATCCCAATAAATCACTTATTTTTTCGAAAGTGACTCTTCAAGAGGATGAATATGCATTATACAAGAAGATATTCAACATCATGTACAGCGATGTTCCAAAGCCAGATGTTTATGTCTATCTCTATCAAAATATTGATCGTTTGCTGAGTAACATCAAAAAAAGAGGTCGTGATTATGAGCAGAACATAACTCCAGACTATCTCAAAAATATACATGAAGGATATTTGAATTTTTTCAACTCTCAGAATAAAATCGATGTGAAAATTATAGAAATTACAGATCTAGATTTTGTCAACAATCGGGAAGACTACTTATATCTTTTGGAGAAAATCTCTGAAATCAATAAAAAAGCGTCATCCTAACTTTTTCACAAGCAATTTTGCGACTTCCATCCCACGATGTACAGCACCATCCATATAACCTGGAGTTTGTGCAGCAGTCTCCGATGCTGAAAAATATAGGCGATCCCCAAAAAACCCTTCTCTTAACTTAGGATTCCCATTGTTTTGATGGGGAACAAGAGCTTGTGCCTGCTTATGGATTGTAAAGGCTTCGTTTCTCCAGTTTACATCTGCATAAGCTTTTATATCAAATGTCTTTTGATTGAAGGTGTCGCTTAATTGATTGAAAAGTCTATCTCTTCTGTTTTCTTCTGTAAGTACAGAATAACCTGCATTTAAGAAACCAACAAGTGCATTCTGTTCACGATCCTTATCACTATGGTCATACATTTCTTGAACGATTTGCTGAGGACTCATCAAAGTTCCTATATATCTATCGTTTTTCCAAAAATCTGAATCAAACGCCACTGAGAATTTTATGGAATCTGACATCCAGGTATGTGTGTTTGAAATCAAGTCTTGAAATGACTGAGGCAATCCCGGCTCAAATTCAATAGTATCTGCAATCAGTTGCAAAGGAATAGTGAGTATAAGGTAATCGACTTTAAATTGATTTTTCTCAGTTTGAACAACAAAAGAATCAGAATAACTGATAGATTTTACGATTTCATTAAAATGAACTTTGCCGGTTTGTTTGTGAAACAAAACATTTATGAGAGTTGAAGATCCAGCTTTAAATTTGAATGTAGATGATTCTTGATTTGGAATTTGAAAGCGTTCTAAGTGGCCCTTAGGTCGAAAATCATAAATGGCCTCCCTCCCATTTTCTTGTGTTTTAAATGGAATTTCCAATTGATTAATAAGAGCCATTAGACTTGTATGTTGAGGACCAAACCAGGTTGCCCCCAACTCTAGTTGGCAAGAGTTGACCTCTTTTGTATAAATACGACCACCTAGTCTTGGTCTAGCTTCTAAAATTTCTACATCATATTCCGAATCCTTTAAAGCGTAAGCTGTAGTTAAACCACTTAAACCTGCTCCTATTATTAAAACCTTTGGCATCTTTTTTTATGCAAATATCACTTTTAATCTATCGATGAGATCTTCAGAAATTGTAAAGTAAGTTTAAAATTAAGATCTGAAAGTCATTCTTAGCGATTGAACTCTTACTTTCACATATTTAAAACAATTTTTAAATAAATTCTTTATTGTTTAAATATGTATTATGGTAACCACAATTAAGCGAAATATTATTAAAGAAATAGAAGTTGAGAAAGCTAAGGTTTCTAACTTATATCGAATCAAGAGCGAGACTAAAAAGTTTACAGATCAACTTTTTTTAACGCTTTTTGACAAAGAAACAGATGTTACAAATGGCATGGATGAATTGGAAAAGCAATTCAAAAATCTGGCAGATTTAGTTTGTTTCAAGGAAGAAGATCCTTGTCGGGAAATTTGGACAGATTTCATGAAAAAGCTTCCGGAAATTCTTCGAAAACTCAACAAAGATGCCTGTTTTATTAAAGATAATGACCCTGCAGCAAATTCAATTGACGAGGTATATTTAGCCTATCCAGGCTTTTATGCTATAGCTATTTACCGATTAAGCAATGCCTTATTAGAGTTTGGATTGCCTATCGTACCACGATTGATGTCAGAATGTGCACATACTTCAACAGGTACTGATATAAATCCCGGGGCGAAAATTGGAAATCCTTTTTTTATAGACCATGCTACAGGAGTAGTTATTGGTGAAACCTGTGAGATTGAAGATCGCGTAAAGATTTATCAGGGTGTTACTCTTGGTGCTCTACTAGTTGATAAAAATCTTAGAAATATTAAGCGTCATCCTACAATCAAAAGTGATGTGACCATCTACGCTAACGCGACAATACTTGGTGGCAAGACCATTATAGGAGAAGGTTCAACGATTGGTGGTAATGTTTGGTTAACTAAGTCTGTAGATAACAAGTCTACAGTAACCCATAAAATGATGATGAAAATTAATGAAAATAATGAATGATGAGTAAAAGCATATTAGACCTTATAGGAAATACACCCATAGTAGAGTCAAAAACTTTAGTGAAAAATCCAAATGTGAAGCTTTACCTCAAGCTTGAAGGTCAAAATCCAGGTGGAAGTGTAAAAGACAGGGCAGCTTACAATATGATAAAATCAGCTCTTGAACGTGGAGATATTAACCAAAACACAAAGCTTATTGAACCTACAAGCGGAAATACAGGCATTGCACTAGCGATGGTTGCAGGAATTTTTGGGCTAGATATAGAACTTGTGATGCCTGATAATGCTACTTTAGAACGTGTTCAGACCATGAGAGCTTATGGTGCAAAAGTCACTTTAACTGAAGGTGAAAAAGGAATTATGTACTCCAGAGATTATGCTGAGGAAAAGATGAAAACTGGCAATTATTATATGTTCAATCAATTTGCAAATGAAGATAACTGGAAAGCACATTATAAAACTACAGGTCCGGAAGTTTGGAGAGATACAGATCATAAAGTGACACATTTCGTTTCTTCAATGGGAACGACCGGCACTATCATGGGAACTTCCAGGTTTCTGAAAGAGAAAAATAAAGATATTCAACTTATAGGTGTTCATCCAGCTGAAGGAACTAAAATTCCAGGAATTCGCAAATGGCCAGAAGAATATTTGCCTAAAATTTATGACCCAAATCGAGTCGATCATATTTATGAAGTAAATCAAGAAGAAGCCACAAAGATGGCTAGATACTTAGCTGAAAAAGAAGGAATATTTTCTGGAATGAGCTCAGGTGGTGCGACCGCCGCCGCCGTTAAACTTTGTGAAGAGTTAGACCACGGCGTTGTGGTTAGCATAATCTGTGACAGAGGTGACCGTTACTTATCCTCTGACTTATTTCAATCCTAAAATTTAATCAGGATAAATGTTAAAATTCAAAGACTTGCAAGCGATTCATTCTTAAAATTCATTTAAAAACTTAAATTTCCCCATTCAACATTCAAAAACCATTGTATGCCTAATGTTTTTATAAGCGGAACTGGAGCTTATGTACCACCTAAAATAGTACCGAACTCTTTTTTTGAAAAAGTTGGTTCTTCTGACGAATGGATTTATAACAAACTTGGAATCAAAGAGCGACGTATCGCCGAAGATGAAGCAACAAGTGATCTAGCCTACAAAGCTGGATTGGATGCCGTAGAAAACGCAAATTTAAAGGTCGAAGATATCGATCTTATCATCGTGGCCACCACGACTCCAGATCGGCAAGCTCCTTCCTGTGCATGTTTTGTTCAAGAAAAAATGAAAGCCTTCAACGCTGTTGCTTTTGATGTGGCGGCTGTTTGTTCCGGAGCATTGTTTACCATTTCTGTTGGATACCAATTTGTAAAAAACGGAGTGTATAATAATGTTTTAGTCATCGGTGCCGATACATTTTCCAACATCATAGACTGGGAACGAAGAGATTCAGTATTTTTTGGAGATGGCGCTGGAGCATTGATTTTAAGTGAAACTGAAGAAGACAAAGGATTTATAGAATTTAATCTGCATTCTGATGGTCGCGGAAAAGAACATTTCACCATTCCCGGTGGAGGTTCTGAAACTCCTGCTTCCAAAGAAACTCTGGAAAAAAAGATGCATTATTTCCAAATGAATGGAAAGGAAGTTTTTGATACAGCAACTAAGGTTGTTCCTGAGTCAATTCACGAACTTCTTCATAAAACTAAAACATCTATAGACGATGTCAGCTTTTTGATTCCACACCAACCTAGCATTGGTATTTTAAAATCCATTGCCAAACAAATCAATATGCCTTTTGAAAAAGTCATGACCAATATGGATCGTTATGCCAATACTTCTGGTGCGACTATTCCTTTGGTGCTGGACGAAGTTCATAAAGCTGGTAAATTTAAAAAAGACGATATATTGCTTTTTGCAGCAGTTGGAGCAGGATGGACTTGGGGTACTGCACTCTACAAATGGTAATTTAAAACTAATAACATATGCTTAAAGGTAAAACATATCTCATCACAGGAATTGCAGATGAGCACTCATTGGCCATGTATGTGGCCAAAAAGATTAAAGAAAATGGTGGACAAGTCATTTGCACTGGTCTTGGAGTTAGCAAATTTCATGAAAATTTATCTGAGAAGGCTAAAGCATTTTTAGATCAAAATTTTAAAGACTTTCAGGAAAGTGTCCATAAAGAGCTAGGAAAAGATACACCGACAGAAATTCTAGACGTATCATTAGATGCAAGTATTGAAGACTTCTGCAACCAATTGAAAGGGAAAAAAATTAAGATTGATGGTTTTCTTCATGCCATTGCAATGGACAAGACCATCAGAAATAAAGTTGTAAAACCTTTATTGGATGTAACCTTTAAAGAATTTTGCGACACTATGGAAGTATCTGCTTTTTCATTAATTAGTCTTACCAGTCATTTATTTAAAAATAATCTTTTGAATGCTGATGCGTCCATTTGCTCCCTAAGTTATATAGCTGCTTCAAAAGTGACTTTTCATCCTTACAGAAACATAAGTATCGCAAAGGCTGCTTTAGAGCGAATTACCGTTGAACTTGCAGATGAAATGGGGCGAAAAAACGGTACTAGAGTCAATTGCATTCGGTTCTCTCCTTATATGGGAAGTAAAGCGGGTAATGCAACTTTGAACGAAAAAGACGTGGAATTTGCTCATCAAAAAAGCCCGCTCGGCAATGCATTGCCTGAAGACTTAGCCTATGAAGTACTCAATTTATTGAGACCTAACGGTAGAACCACAGGAGAAATAAGACATGTAGACGGTGGCTATAACATTATGGGATAAACAGTGACAATGATTCCTTATTTAAAATTTTATTTTGAACAAAACGCTGCTGCTTTTTTTAATTTTTGGTTTCGGTGTTCATACAACAACGCAAGCTCAACTCGGGTTTTGTCAAGGGAATAGCGGCGATCCCATTTTTGAAGAAGATTTTGGTCAAGGAACTACAATTGGTCCGCCATTACCGGTCGATATTACATCCTATGAATTCGTAAATCAGGCTCCATTGGATGGTCAATACACGGTTTCTTCTAACTTGATGCAACTTGAAAGTTTTCACAATGCAACAGACCACACTGGAAACCCAAATGGGAAAGCTTTGATTATAAATGCAGCGTTTGATTCAGGTTTATTTTATCAAATTCCTATAGGAGGACTTTGCATTAATAACTCTTACGAATTTTCTGCATTTCTGATGAATGTCTACGACTCAGCTTCGGGCGTTTGTACCTCTAATGAAATTCCAGTCAACGTAAGATTTCAAATTTGGGATGAAACAGATACTGAACTTCTTGCTGAAGGAGATACTGGTGATATTTTTGGAACAAGTTCTCCAATTTGGAGACCATTTGCATTGACCTTTACAACATTACCTGGACAAGACTCCGTGATTTTAAAAATGTTGAATAATGGCGTAGGTGGCTGTGGAAATGATTTAGCAATAGATGACATCATATTCAAGTCTTGTGGTGACTTAACAGAAATCGTAAATGAAAGCGGAGTAAACAACCTTCAGTTTTGCGAAGATGAATCCTTGACCGATTTAGTTTTAAAAGCTAGAACTGAATTCAATATTTACAATTCTCCAAATTACCAATGGCAGAATAGTCAGGATGGTGTAAACTGGTCCAATATTCCAGGGGAAACTACAGACGAATTAATAATTCCTGAAGTGAGCACTAATCAATTTTATCGAACACTTGTTGCTGAAGATGTTGCTAATGTAAGTAACATTACTTGCAATAGCATATCCTCTGTCTTTGAAGTTAATTTGATCGAGTTTATTGACCCTATGAGTCTTGGAGATGTGACAAGCTGCGGAGGAGAAATAACAAGTATTGCGGTACAAAGTAATCCAAATATAAGTGTGGATTGGTACGATAGTCCTACAGGAGGAGTCCTTCTCGAACAGAACAGTTTTATCTATAGTCCAGAAAGCAATGGTACTTATTTTGCAGAAGCAACAACTACTGAGGGAAATTGCACAAATCCAAATCGTGTAGCTATCCAATATACTGATTTTGATACTCCAAATCTTAATGATGAAACTCTTAGGGTTTGTGAAAATGAAAGTGTGACTTTGAGTGAGAATTTTTCTGATGTGCAATACCTATGGAGTAATGGAGAAACTGGTAATTCTATAACTGTAGACAGTGCTGGAGCTTATAATCTTCAATTGACTACTGAAGATGGTTGTTCGGTTTCCAAAACTTATTTTGTTGAAAATTATGTAAACCCTATAATTTCAAATATCTCTCAAATCGATGATTCGTTAATTATTGAATTATCTACAGAAGGTGATTTTAGCTACTCCATCGATGGAAATACTTATCAAAATCAACCTGTTTTTAATAATTTGACAGGAGGTTTATACACTATATACATTCGTGAAAACAATGGCTGTAAGATAGTTACGGAAGACTTTGTATATATTTTAATTCCCGAATTTTTCACCCCCAATGGAGATAACATTAATGATGTCTTTCAGATCGGTGGCGATACCAATTTCGATGAATTTGAAGTTATCATTTTTGATAGATTTGGAAAAGTATTAATCCAAAGTAATGAAGCGCCTTTCCAATGGAATGGAACTTACAATGGGAGAAACTTGCCTTCAGATGACTATTGGTATCGCATTAAGATTAATGATGAAATTTACAGCGGAAATATTTCTTTAATCCGTTAAACTTCATTCGTCAATAATCTTTAGTTAATTTAACTTCCGTGTAGAGATGAAATCGATTCTGAAATAGGATATTGTAAATAAAAAATTATGTTTGGATTATTCAAAAAGAAAACAGAACTAGAAAAGCTTCAGGATATGTATAAAAAACTTCAGAAAGAAGCTTTTGATTTATCTAAAAGCAATCGCCAAAAGTCTGATGCTAAACTTAAAGAGGCAGACGATATCAGCAAAAAAATTGATGAATTGAGAGCGAAAGAAAACTAGCGCATCAACTTTACGAGTAATTCTTTTAATAAATCGCCATTAGAAATCTGCGAAGCTTTTACTCCTTTACTTTTCATATCAACTTCACGAATAAGCGCAATAGCGTTACTTGCTTTTTTCATTGAATATTTTTGAGCAGCAAAACTAAAGTCTTTTACAAAAAAAGGATTCACTCCCAGCGCTCTTCCTGCTGCGTTTTGAGATTTATCTTTTAAAGCATGATAGCGTAAAAGTTTATTAAAAAAAGAGTTGAGTTGAGCCGTAGTAAGCACTATAGGGTGGTTTTTTGAATTTTGTGCAAAGTAAGCCACGATTTGTTGTGCCTTTACTTCATCTTTTACTCCTATTGCTTTTGTCAATTCAAAATTGTTGAAATCCTTGCTTATTCCAATATTCTCTTCAATAAGCTCTGGTGTAATTTTCGAGCCTTTTGTAAGAATATGCTGAAGTTTCTCGAGCTCCTTGTGAATATGAGAAAGATTGTTTCCCAAAAATTCAACAAGCATTTCCGATGCTTTAGGAGCTATTGAATATCCAGAAGCATGAAGTGTTTCAGAAATCCATTGTGGCACCTGATTGTCGTAAAGTGGTTTAGTCTCAAAATAAACAGCTTCTTTTTTTAGCAGTTTTGTGACCTTAGATCGCCCATCCATTTTTTTGTACTTTATGCAAAACACCAAAACGGTACTTTGCTGTGGTTGGTCCAAATAAGATATCAAACTGTCTAAGTTTTTTAGCAAGGATTGAGCTTCCCTTACAATAATAACTCGGTGGTCAGCCATCATTGGATATTGTTTAGCTTGACCTACAATATCCTCTACAGTAACATCTTTACCGTATAAAATACTTTGGTTGAAAGCTTTTTCATCTTCTGTAAGTACAGTTTCTTCGATTTTATCAGCGATGAGGTCAACAAAAAAAGTATCCCTTTCTCCTACTAAAAAATAGATAGGAGAAAATTTACGCTTATCAAGGTCAGAAAGTATAGATTTAAAATCCTTCATAGGTTAAGCTTCAACTAGTTTCAATTTTGTTTCTTTGAATTATGCAAAAATTGGATTTTCCAGAGTATTCGTTCAAATTCAAAAGTAAAGAAAATAAGCCTGCTATATTTTCAATTTTACGTAAAAAATATTTAGTCCTCAACCCTGAAGAATGGGTTAGACAGCATTGCGTTCATTTTTTGATCTCAGAAAAGAATTATTCAAAAGATTTACTGAATGAAGAACGTCAAATTCAAGTCAACGGTATTCTAAAACGGTATGATATAGTTTCTTTTTCTTCGAATGGAACAATTGAGCTTATTGTAGAATGTAAAGCGCCAAGCGTAAACATTACACAGCAAACTTTCGATCAAATCGCCAGGTACAATATGGCATTAAAAGCAGATTATTTAATGATTACCAATGGAATCAATCATTACTTTTGCCAAATGGATTATGAAAATGAAACTTATATTTTTTTAGAAACTTTGCCCTCGCATTAATAGTATGGAAGTAGCTATAGTCATATTAAACTGGAATGGAAAATATCTTTTGGAGAGATATTTAACATCGGTTGTAACACATTCTGAACAAGCAAAAATCTATATTGCAGACAATGCCTCTACAGACGACTCTTTGGAATACCTAGCAGAACAATTTCCAGAAATAATCATTCTCAAAAACACTAAAAATCTTGGTTATGCAGGCGGATATAATGAAGCCTTAAAATATGTAGAAGAAGACATTTATGTACTGTTGAACAATGATGTAGAAGTGACTCAAGGATGGCTGACTGGCATATTGTCTTTATTCAAAACTTCCGAAAGTATAGCGGCTGTTCAACCAAAAATAAAATCAATTCAAGACCCTACAAAATTTGATTACGCAGGAGCTGCTGGAGGATTTATAGATGCATTGGGCTACCCATATTGCAGAGGTCGGATTTTTGATCATATCGAAGAAGACCAGGGTCAATACGATACAGATATCGAGATTTTTTGGGCGAGCGGGGCATGTTTTGCTATAAGAAAAGATCACTTCAGAGAGATTGAAGGATTTGACAAAAGCTATTTTGCTCATCAAGAAGAAATCGATCTCTGCTGGAGATTAAAAAACAAAGGCTATTCCATCTGGTGCACTTCAAAAAGCGAAGTTTATCATCAAGGTGGAGGTACATTGGCAAGTTCTAAACCACAAAAGACTTTTTTAAACTTTCGCAATTCTTTGAGCTCACTTTTAAAAAATTCTAAAAGAAATCCAGTTCCAGTTATTCTGCTCAGGATGGTCCTGGATGGATTAGCGGCATTACGTTTTATATTCAAAGGCCAGTTTTTACATTTTTTCGCTATATTTAAGGCCCATATTAGTTTTTATAGATTTATTCCTGAGATGACAACCAAAAGGAAACAATTGACAAAGAGGAATCAAAACTTCTCTGTTAAAAGCATAGTATGGGATAGCTTTATTATGAAAACTAAAAAATATAGTGAATTAAATAAGTACGAAAAATAATTGTTAAGTCGCTTTTTTATTAACTAATAGACAGTAAATTTGCCTAATAAAATTAAATCAAAATCATGAAAAAATTATTTGCAATTGCAATTACAGGTCTTTTGATGACATCTTGTGTTTCTAACAAGAAGTTTGCAGAGATGGAAGGAAAGTACCAATCTACTCAAGATCAATTGAAAACAGCTGAGATGAAATTATCAGCCTGTGAAGATGAGAAAAGTTCTCTAAGAGCTTCTTACGAAAATCAGATTAAAACCCTTCAGAATACTAATGCCGCATTACTTGATACTCAAGGTGACATTGTAACAATTTCTAAAAAAGGTGCTGAAAATCTAGAACGTTCTTTGGAAAGTATGAAAGAAAAAGATCTTCAAATTAAGACTATGCGTGACGCGATCAACAAGAAAGACAGCGTTACTTTAGCATTGGTTACTAGTTTGAAAGGTGCTTTAGGAAACATCAATGATGAGGATATTCAAATCAATGTTGAAAAAGGTGTTGTGTTTGTTTCGATTTCAGATAAACTTTTATTTGGAAGTGGACAATATAAAGTAACAAATGAAGCTAAGAGAGTTCTTGGTAAAGTTGCTACTGTAGTAAACGATAAAAAAGATTTTGAATTTATGGTAGAAGGCCATACTGATACAGACCCTATCTCAAGAACAAACATTGAAGACAATTGGGACTTAAGTACCAAGAGAGCTACAGCAGTTGTTAGAATTCTACAAGACGAATACAATGTAGATCCAGCAAGAATGACTGCAGCTGGACGTGGTGAGTATATACCAGTAGCGAGCAACGATACTGCAGCTGGTAAAGCTAAAAACAGAAGAACTAGAATAGTTGTTCTTCCTAAGCTTGATCAATTCTTTGGAATGATTGAAGACGGAATGAAAGAAGCTAAATAGTTAGATTTCATAATTTCGAAATATTAAAGCCTCATTGATTTGAGGCTTTTTTTATTTGATTTATTTAATGAATTTAGTTGTGTAAAAGAAGAATAGTTATATCTTTGCACTCGCAAAAAAGGTCGCGTAGCTCAGTTGGATAGAGCATCTGCCTTCTAAGCAGACGGTCACAGGTTCGAATCCTGTCGCGATCACTTTAAAACCATAAACCACATCAGTTAGATGTGGTTTTTTTGTTTTAAAACAAAATAAAAATACCTCCGTGATATTTAATTGAGTTCATTTTCTATAAAGTATGCCTTAAGTGGTTTAATTGAAGTTAAATAATTCAAAGTAGTTTTAATCTTAAACCAATTTCAAGTTTTAAATATTACATTTAATTATAATCACTGAAATCAAAATATCATGAAGAAGTTAATTTTTAGTTTTTTGTTACTTGCGGTAAGTTTCGGTATTCATGCACAAGAATTTAGTCTTAAAGTGATTGTCGAAGGCGTTGAAGAACAAAAAGGAACCATATACCTTTCTTTACATGACAATGAAGAAAGCTTTCCCAGCGACAATGATAAGGCTGTAAGTACTGGGCAAATAACAGGATTTGGTTCTACTGCAGAATATACTTTTAAAAACCTAAAAAAGGGTGTCTACGCCGTTTCGATCTTTCAAGACTTGAATGGCAACAATGAAATGGATACTAATTTTATTGGTATACCCAAAGAGCCTGTAGGAGCATCAAATTTGACGTCATTTGGAAGGCCTAAATTTTCTAAATGTAAATTCAATTTAGATAGAAATTCAACAATACGAATTGAATACATGAATTAATATGAATTCATATATTTAACATATACCCAAAAACAGCTTGAATTAAACTTCATAAACTGAAAATATTTAGTATAGATTTCGTCTGTGTTTTTTGAATTGAATATTATACTTACTTTTATTAGCCTCCTCCACTATGCTTCTGGTTACATAATCTAACTCATTTGCTGCTTCTTTTAAAAAAAAGATAGTTTCAGAATTAATTTCATTTTTTAGATTTTCAATATCAAACAAATCTAATAATCCTAAAATATTTGCTACAGGTTTCCTGATTTCATGAGAGTGTTTCCATGCAATCTTCTTGAGTGCAGTATTTTGATCAACTATAATATCCTGATTTTGTTTGGCTGTAGTCAAATCTTCCAAAATAACAATGATGTTTATATTATCGTTGTCGTAAAAGCTGTTTAAGCTAATTCCTACAGTCACCTGGTCGCCTTTTTTATTAACAAAATCCAGAAAATGGTTTACTCTCATTTTCTTTGCACTATCCTCAATATATTGACGGAATAGTTTGTTATAATCCTCCTTTTTCTCCTTCTGAAAAAGAACTTCTATTTTTTCACCTATAATTTCACAGGTAGAATACCCGAAAATAACTTCAAACTCATGGTTAACGTGTAATATTCTACTTTCTTCACACAGGATGAGTAAAGGGTTTGGAATTGCTTCCAGAGTTTTTAAGGATTTGGTTTGAGATTCTTTTAATTTCAAATTATTGTGTTGAGGACTGGTAATATCAAAACCAACACACAGTAAACCAATGGGTTGTAATTCGTCATCTCTTAATATAGAAAATTCCCATTGCGTCCAGTTATATCCTTTCCCATCCCTCAAGGGCTTTCTAATCTCAATAGGAAAACATTCGGTAGGATATTCGAAACATTTATGGACTAGTTCTTTCATTTTAGCCTCCTCCTCTGGATGCATTGTTATAGAAGAAGGTTTTCCAATGAAATCATCTGTTATAAGGGGAAAATCGATTTCTAAAAGTTTCGTTTACATAGGCGTAGTTTCCTTCGAGATCGGTTACTACTACATCATAGATTTTAGAGTTTTTAAGGGAATGAGGAATTTTATGGATAAGAATATCATCTTGCATTTATTTTTGTTTGGATAAGTGACCGCTCACTAAATGTTAAACAAATGTAAATAAATATGTAATCATGGCAATGAAAGACAATAAAGATTTGTGATATCAAAATTTTATGAAATACACTTTCAGTATAAGAAAAAGAGATTTTAATTTAATTTTACTAATAATTTTTCAAAAATTCAGTTGGATATGCTTCTGAATACGGAGACCAAATTTCAAAGATTGGCTGGCCTTTGGAGCTTTTC